>MDSW01065486.1_pt1 | contig 12327 bp, 9 predicted proteins | sample 811171 | NCBI WGS metagenome assembly MDSW01 (sample SAMN05326641, study PRJNA326480) | marine metagenome | isolation source: seawater | place: Atlantic Ocean: North West | collected 2012
GCTAATCGTCAACTAAAGGATGTTTGGTTTGAGAAAAGAGATATTTTAAACAATTTAGAATCTAAATATAGACCTGGAGAACAATATGAAAAATAAATTCTTATTAATAGTAATCATCTTATTTAATGGCCTACTTTCACAATCATGGACTCAATATGGAGAACATCTAATTGAAGCTGATGGGATTGTAGTTAAATTAAGTAAAGAACATGCACCCATGCTAGGAAGTGAATCCCCAATAAATTTTCAGAGTAAGTTTGGTTATTTAAGCTTTTTGATAGACGAAGGAGCTGAGGATATATCTCCATTATTTTATAATTTTAATAATTTTTCTGATCAGCATTATAAATTCTCATTACATCAATATTATAAGGTTCAATTTAAAGATGATATTGATTATGAAAATATTTCTAAGTCAATTTTGAAATTCATTGAGATTGAAAGTGTTGAGCCAATATATAGAAAACAAATGAATATAGAGCCAAATGATCAATATTACTTAGAGCAATGGGCACATGATAATACAGGTCAAGCAGTTAGTTATGGTGGTTCTTATGTAGGAACACCAGATTGTGATACTGATACAAATGAGGCATGGGATATTTCAACTGGTAATAGTGAGTCAATAATTGCAATCCTTGATACTGGAGTATCAACTCATTCAGAATTTATCGGAAGATTGACTTCAGGTTACAATTTTATAAGCAACAATACTAATGCAAGCGATGACCAAGGTCATGGTACAGCATGCGCTGGAATAGCTGCAGCTAAAGGCAACAATTCTAGTGGTATTGCTGGAGTATGCTGGGATTGTTTGATTATGCCGGTTAAGGTATTAGATAGTGGCGGTTATGGTGATGATACAGGTATTTCTAATGGTATTCAGTGGGCTGCAGACAATGGAGCAGATGTGATTAGTATGAGTCTTGGTGGAGGGGGCTATGTTAGTTATACTGAAAGTGTAATAAACTATGCAACTGAAAATGGCACTGTAGTGATTGCGGCTAGTGGAAATGACAATTCAGGAACTGTAAGTTACCCTTCTGGATATACAAACTGCATTTCTGTTGGTGCATTATCTCCATGCAATGAAAGAAAAAGTACGACTTCATGTGATGGTGAATATTATTGGGGAAGCAACTATGGCTCAGGATTAGATTTCTTAGCCCCTGGTGTTAGAATCCATACAACTACTATGAGTGGTGGGTACACGGAAACTTTTAATGGGACTTCTTCTGCATGTCCTCATGCAGCAGGTATAGCCGGACTTATAAAATCAGAGTCAAATAATATTTCAGCGTATGATGTAAGATTATTAATGCAGCAAAGTTCAGATGATTTATCTGCGGTAGGTTTTGATACTCAAACTGGGTATGGTAGAGTCAATGCATATAATTCATTATTTAATCTACTTTATAATCCAGATGCTTTTGTTGATGTTGAGTCGATCGACTTAGAACTTGCGGCGGAGTCTTCAAGTCAAGAAGTATTTGTAATTGCAAACTTAGGAGAGTCTGATTTAGAGTATAGTATTGATTCAGAGGGTTATTCTTGGAAAAGTTCAGATGCTGATAATTTCAGTTACTCATGGGTTGATATTAGTTCTGAATCAACAATCGTTAATTTCAACCATAATGACTATGCATCTGATCAGGTGATGGAACTAGGTTTTGATTTTCCATTCTATGAATCTTCTTATTCAAGCTTAATTGTTAATCCGAATGGATGGATTGGCTTTGGAGAAGATAATACAGCTTGGGATAATTCTAGTTTACCTGATTCAAATTCACCCAGACCAGCCATTATGGGATTTTGGGATGATCTAAATCCTGTTAATGATAGTGGAACAGGTGAAGGATATGTCTACTTCCATTCAAATGAACAAAGGGCGGTAATTTGGTTTGATAGTGTTCAACATTGGCCAACAAATTTTGAGGGTAGTATATATGATTTTCAAATAGTTCTATATGCAACTGGCGATATTATGCTAAACTATAGAAGCATGGAAGGAATAACTAATTCAGCAACAATAGGCATGCAAAATGCTAGTGGTAATAATGGTGTTTTAGCTAACTATAATTATTCTTTACCTGAAAGTGAATATTCAATATTAATTAATAAGATGCCTTCATGGTTAGAGGCATCTCCCCTAGAAGGTGTAGTCGCAGCTCAAGAAGTCTCTGAGATTTACTTAGATATCACATCTAATGGATTGGCTATTGGAGAGTATAGTTATGATATAAAGATTGAAACTAATGACTATGAAAATTCTGTTATCTATATTCCAGTAAATTTAGATATTCTAGAAGATTCTTGTTCTGGATTCCAATTAGGAGATATAAATCAAGATTCTCTCATTAATATTTTAGATATTACTGGACTTGTTAATATTGCTTTAGGATTAGTTGAAGCTGAAGAATGCCAACTTCAAGTTTCAGATTTAAACTTAGATTCAACTATTAATATTCTTGATATCCTAGCATTAGTCAACTTAATACTAGGGCTTAACTAGGAATATTTATTTAGATAAATTAGGTTTTTTATCAAACTTCGGTTGAACTATTGGATCCTTTTTCAAGTCTAATAGGATTTCTTTAATACCTCGGTCTAGCTGAGTATCTACTCCTTTAGCATAGTCTTCTGGAGTTATTTCAACTTCGATGTTAACATCTGTTCCATAGTTTTCAACGTTCCATCCTACATCTTTAAACCAGAAAGAAAATTCTGGTTGTGTAGTAATAGTCCCATCTACAAGTAAATTCCTTGGCCAAATTCCAATAACTCCACCCCAGGTTCTCTTTCCAATTAGTTTTCCAATATTCATCATTTTAAATGAATGACTAAAAATATCTCCATCTGAACCAGCATATTCATTAGTTATTGCTAATGTCGGGCCAGCGATTGAATCTGATGGATAAGATTCTGTTCCCATCCATCTAGTGATATCATAACCCAGTCGTTTTCTCGCTAGTTTTTCAAGTATTAACTGTGATACATGGCCACCTCCATTAAATCGAACATCAATAATGAGAGAGTCATATTGAATTTCAGAAAGCCAGTATCTATGGAACTCAGAGTAACCCCATGGGCTCATATCTGGAATATGAACATAGCCTACTTTATTTTTTGTTTTTCTATGAACATAGGCTCGATTTTTTTCCACCCAATCTCTATACCTAAGTTCATTTTCAGTTGGAATGGTTTTTATTGTAATATCTCTTTCATTCTTCCCATTTTCATCTAAGATAGTCAACTCTATATCTTTATTTACTTTATTAACTAAATGGATGTTAGGTGAAGAAGATTTATTTAATCTATTCCCTGAGATAGATTTTATATACATACCTTGTTTTATATTTAACCCAGGTCTAAATAGCGGTGATGTCATATGTCCTGACCACACATCTCCTTTAACTATATGTGTTATTTTATATGCTTTAATTTTACTATCATATTCAATATCTGCACCTAAAAGCCCAATATTATAATTTCTTTTAGGTTTATAATCTCCACCGAATTCATAGCAGTGGGAAGTACCAAGCTCTCCTTGCATCTCCCAAACTAAATCAGAAAACTCAGATCTAGATGAAATTCTATCTATTAGTTTATAGTATCTATCATGAATTTTTTTCCAGTTAATACCTGACATGTTCTTAACCCAGAAATAGTCACGCTGAAGCCTCCAAGCTTCAGAATACATTTGTTTCCATTCAGCTACTGGATCGATTGAAACACTAGTTCTATTCAAATTTATTTTACCCGAACTTTGAGTATAACCCGAATCAGATAAAATTTCTTTTGATGGGGGTGCAGTAGCAGATACAACCCTAATTCCATCGCTAGATTTAACTAAAATTGAATCAATATCAGGATATGCTTTAAATGATGATATATTTGGCATAAAAACTTTTTCTTTATTAGCATCAAAATCATAGCACAATAGTGTGGATTTATCAGATGAAGAGAAATCATACCATGGGATATCCCCATATGATCCTTCATCATCATGATAGCTATAGAATAATTTATTGTTAACAAAACCAATATCACTAAATAGACCTTCGCTAGTGGGTACAGCCATTATTCTATCTTCAATTCCATCGAAATCTATTTTAGTCAGACTATCTTCTTTCTTTTTATCCTCATTTTTATCCTTTTTATTTTGTTTTGTTTGCTCTTTAATAGGCTTTTGTATTGCGTTGTAGAATGGAGAGTCGGTATCCTTATTTAATGATATTATATATGGCTTTTCTCCTCGTGGAAACCCTAGATCGAAATGTAAATTATCGTACACTGGATTGAAAATACGAGCAGATATGAAGGCTAAATAATTTCCGCTAGGGTCGAAAACTGGACAGTGGTCACTCAAGATAGGATTAGAAATTTTTATTTTCTTTTTATTTTTTAAGTCAAAAATTTTAATTCCAAATAATTTTGAATTAAAAGAGCATGAATACGCTACATAACCACCACAAGGTGACCAATTGAAATTGGATCCAATCTGCTGATTACTACTCTTGTCAATTTTATATAGTGTTGATTTTTTTAAGTCTATAAGCAGAAGTTCATTTCTATGATTAGATATTATAAGTTTATCTGATTTGGGTGAAACCTTCATATCGTATGGTCTACCTATATTTAAATCAAATAACTTAGCTTTTTTCTTTCCTTTAATATGATGAATTTCAAGTTTTTCATCACCACTTTCATCGCTTACTAGAACTACTTTTTTATTATCATTCAAAAATCTTGTTTTTTGATATCGTACACCATCAATTTTACCTTGTTGATGTATTGGGCCATTCCATGTTCCCATTGCAAATGATTTTCCTCTAGAAGTAAAAGATAACATGCTTCCATCACCATTAACTCCAATATCCTCAAGATAACTTTGTGTATTTTCAAATTTTCTATTTCTATTTATAAATGAGCTATTAAAACTGATATCGACTTTAGTGTATTGGCTGTTAGAAATATTATAGGTAAAAATGTCTGCGCCAGAGTGATAGATGATGGTTTTTCCATCGGTACTTGCATTCCTTACGTAATATTCTTTGTGGAATGTATGTTGCTTTAGACTTCTTCCACTTTCAAGACAAGAGAAAATGTTAGATATCCCTTCATGGTCAGATATGAAATATATTCTATCATCTATCCACATTGGACATGCCATATTCCCATTTAATTTTATTAATTTTTTATATTTAGATTTTCCATTTTTACTTAGCCATAGCTCTCCAGCTGTCCCACCTTTATACCTTTTCCACCTTGCAGGATCTGCAGTATTTCTACCTAGAACTATACCAGGATTACCATGACTGATATTGCTTGCAATACCATATTTTAATAATGTTGTTTTTCCACCTTTCCTATTTATTTTAGCTAGCCCAGAAACTCTCCCAAAAGGTTGTTGTAGATCAGTAGAAAAAATAATATCATCATTTTCCCATGCAGCAATACTTTTTACAAAAGCGCCATCGTATGTTAATCTAGTGGATGCACCCCCATATGTAGGCATTATATAGACCTCACTATTCCCATCCTCAGTTCCAACGAAAGCTATCCACTTTCCATTTGGCGATATAAGCGGAGAAGAAACTGTGCTAATATTTGTTGTCAGCCTAAATGCTTTTGGATTTTCAGTATCAACTAACCATAAATCATCTTCTGCGACAAATACGATAGTTGAATTGTTTATTGTGGGGAATCTGTAATATCCAGTCATTGTCTCTCCTATACATTATTTTGATAATAAAATTGATATTGAAATATAAAAATTTTGTAATAATTTAATGATATACTTTAATAATTAAATTAGGATGAAAATATGAGAACTCTATATCTTGAAGTATTAAGAATGTTATTAAATACAATAGTTTGTCTTTTAATATTTGGAGCTGGACTTGAACTTGATAGTTCTTATTTGCAGATTATTGCTGTTGTAATGTACATCAGTTATTTGATTGCATCAGTTGAAAGAAGGACTACATGGAATGCAACTAAGAAAAAAGGTGATTATAGAGATAAATTCCCAAAGAAATAATTCATTGATTTTTAATATAGTTACATTCTGTTAATATCAATTCCTTTTAATTAAATCTATCATGGTTTAATATGCTAGTAGCCAATGGAAACTAGTCCTCAAAATCTTAGTAATAAATATTTACGTAATTTGAAAGATAGTGTCTTTCAAATATCTCATGCCGTTCATGATGCTGATAATATTGATATATTATTTAAACAGATTCACAAGGAAGTTGCATCACTTGTACATACGAATAATTTCTATATTGCCTTATATGAAAAGGAGAGCAATACGATATCATTCCCATATTATGTTGATATAAATGATTCCATCCCAAAAGAATCTATAGAATTAGGACTCGGTATTACATCTTTTATAATTAAATCATCAAAGCCATGTCTATTGAATAAAGAAGAGTACATGAAATTAGTAGATGAGGATGTTATTAATCCAATTGGGAGCCCACCTGAATCTTTTCTGGGAGTTCCTTTAATGCTTCACGATAATAAGTCGATAGGAATAATAGCTATACAAAGCTATACACAGGATATAATTTTTGATGAGAATGATTTAGAAATTATTTCCTTTATATCTGAACAAATTGCATTAGCATTAGAAAAATTCAATCATATTGAACAAATTGAAAAATCATCTAAATTTGACGATCTGACACAATTACCAAATAAGACATTTTTCTTTGATATTGCCATTCAGCAGACCATCAATAATAATAATTCATTACTTTTTGTATTAATAGACCTAGATGACTTTATGCTCTTTATTGATAATTATGGAGAGGATGTCGGCAATAAAATCATCCAAAAAATTTCTATGAGATTGAAAAAAATAATAGATAAAGAAGAGGTCGTTAGTTATTGGGGTGGTGATAAATTTAATTTAATTTTAAAATCAAATTCCAATTCAAAAATAAATCTTAAAGAACGTATTGAGCAGATTATGACCTTAGTTAGAAAAACTGTAGAAATTGAAAATCATAAATTTCAGGTTAATTCTAGCATAGGTGTAAGTACATTTCCGCAAGATAGTAGAAATATAAATAAGCTTATAAGAAATTCTGAAATTGCCATGAATTATGTAAAAAATAATGGGAAGAATAATTATAAATTTTATAAGCACTCTATTAAGGAAAATTTAATGCAGCAATTTGGAGTTGAAGTTGGACTTAGGAGGGCAATCGAAAATCAACAATGGGAGATATATTATCAACCAAAATTCAAGTCAGCTAATTCTATATATGGATTTGAAGCACTTATTCGCTGGGCGCATCCTCAAAGAGGTCTTATCTCTCCTCTAGAATTCATACCTATAGCTGAGAAGTCAGACCAAATTCATGAAATAGGAAAATTTGTTATTAATAATGTATGTAGACAAACTAAGATATGGTTAGATGAAGGATATAATCTTATCGGTTCTATTAATTTATCTTCTAGACAATTAGAGCAAGAATCAATAGTGTCAGAAGTGAAAAATGCATTGGATGACTCAGAATTAGATCCAAATTTTTTAGAGCTGGAGATTACTGAAAGTATTATGATGAAAAATGAAAAAAAATCTATGGAGATCTTAAATAAGATTAAAGATATTGGTGTACTATTATCAATTGATGATTTTGGCACTGGCTACTCTTCATTTAATTACCTTAATGAAATGCCTGTAGATACACTTAAAATAGATAAAACCTTTATTTCAGGGATTGATAAAGAAAATGAAAAATTTAAGATTGCTGACACTATCATTGGAATGGCAAATGAATTAGATATATCAGTAATTGCTGAAGGGGTTGAAACTTATGAGGAATTTGAGGCACTTGAATCAGCTAAATGCAATAAATACCAAGGGTACTATTTTAGTAAACCACTTACATTAAATGAATTCAAGAAGATCCTTTAACGCCTCAACATATAAATTTATAGCGTTTTCTGCATATTTTTTATTCGTATTAAGTATGCTTAATGCGATTGATATCAGCTATGTTAAAATCATGTCAGGATTTAAGAAACCACTTTATGTAACAGGTCATGTTACTAAACCTGATATTTTGTATGTGCTTGAACAACGTGGCATTGTATGGGAACTTACATATAATGGAAAAAATAAAAATTCTTTCTTAGATATTAGAGATAGAGTTCATACACCAATATTCCCTGGTGACGAGAGAGGACTTTTGGGTTTTGCAATGTCGCCTAATTTCAATGAAGATAATAATTTATATGTTAATTATATCAATAAAGATGGTCTGACAGTTATTTCAAGATTTAATAATAATGTTGAAGAGGTATTGATTGCATTTCCTCAGCCCTATTCAAATCATAATGGTGGAATGCTTGCATTTGGACCAGATGGGTATTTGTATATTTCTGTTGGAGATGGTGGCAGCGCTGGAGATCCAGATGAGAACGCGCAGAATCTAGATAATTTTTTTGGATCTATTTTGCGTATTGATGTAAACACTAGTACTGGATATAAAATTCCAGATTCTAATCCATTTGTAAATATTAATAATGTAAAAGAAGAAATATGGGTATATGGAATTAGAAATGCATGGAGATTTTCATTTGATAAAAAAACTGGAGATATGTATATAGGCGATGTCGGACAGAATTCATGGGAGGAAATAAATTTCCAATCCTCTTTATCAAGTGGAGGTGAGAATTACGGTTGGAATCACTATGAGGGAGATAGCCTTTATGTAGATAAGAATCGAATTGAAGATGTGTCAATGCCAATTTATGTTTACCCAAATAATGCAAATATAATTAAGGTACTTTTAGGCTGGAAGGAAGAAGATGTGAGAGGATGCTCAGTTACAGGTGGATATGTCTATCGTGGCAATAAAATAAACTCACTAAAAGGGAATTATTTGTTTGCTGATTATTGTACTGGAAGAATCTGGTCATTTAAATATGAAAGTAATAAAATTTCAAGTTTCAGGGAGCTAACTAAATCAATCAACCTTGAAGGTGGGGATAAAACAGTATATATTTCATCGTTTGGAGAGGATAAGGATGGAGAGTTATATGTTGTTGATTACAGCGGTTCGGTATATAAGCTTATATCTAATAAAAAATAAAATATAAGCGTTACTATTTAACACCATATAAGAAATTATCGACTGCAGTTCTGATAACTTCTTCCATATTAAAATTTTCTATTTTATCAGCTCCAAATACTTGCTGTTGAATAGTAAAGAAATATATGCTATACATTAATAATCTTACGTGTAGTTTTATATTGATATTTTTTTTGTAACCCCAATCATTAATTCCTATCTGAACTACTGATTCAATTTTCTCATACACATTAACATTGAAAATCTTATTAAATTTTATAAAGTGATCTTTTTTGTACATTGCCACATAAAGCATTAGTTTGTAAATCTGGTTCTCAGTTTTTTGAAGATTCAAGAAAAAGCTTAGTAATTTCTGCTTAAACTCAGATTCGTTATCGATTGAGTCTAAATTTAATGTAGTTGTCATACTTAAGAACTCTTCACATAGCTTCTCAAGCAAAACATCTTTAGTTTTATAGTGTCTAAAAATTGCACCTTCAGATATTCCTGTTCTTAAGGCTATCTGTTTAGTACTTACCTGCGGAAATGGTTTTTTATCAATAAGTTTTAAAGTGCTTATTAAAATCTTTTCTTTAGTTGACAATATCATATGCTTGAATTTAAAAATAAATGATTTTCAAAAAAATAATTAATTACTTGATATTTTATTCTGAACTAACTTATTTTAGTAAGTAAGTGCTCACATCAATAGACATTAGTAACTTAAAAGGAGTTGAAATGAAAAATCTTATAAAATTATTAATATTTACTAGTTTTTTATTTTCCAATGATTCCCAGGGTCAAAATCCTGAATTATTTGCTAGTAAAAGTGGTTTTGGCTTTACCGTTGGTAGTAGTAGTTCTGGGAATCTGCTTACCAATTTATTGTCATCTACTATGAATATTATTAGCCCAACATATTATGCAGTAATACCAATCAATGGAGGTAAAGTTGAACCAAGTATAGGCTATTTTGGAATGTCTGAAGGTGAAAATTCAATAAATATGACTAGTTTGGGCTTAGGTTTACTTAAAAATTCTTTTAGCAATGAAAATATCAAATCATATGGAGGTATTAGAGGTTCTTATATGATGATTACTGCTACAGATCAAGATTCTGAAAGTATTATGAGTTTTTCAGCTGTAACCGGAGCAGAGTATTTTTTTAATAATAATTTTAGTATTGGGGGTGAGAGCAGATTGACTTATATAAAGCCAAATGATAATTCTGATTTATCCATGCGTAGTTTAGATAGCGTTTTATTCTTCAGATTTTATTTGAAAGATTAACTGTAATGTCATAATGTGTAAAACAGAGGAAAGTGCATCAATGTTAGTTCCAACTCTAATGGTAAGATTTTATTTCTAATTTTTTTTTCTAATCAATTAATCGCAAAAGTTCTATATTTATTATAATGATGAAAAAGAATGCTATAATACTGTTTTTATTAATGCTAATTGGGTGCTCAGCACGTATTGGAGATTTTTCCGTTATATCCACCAAAAATATTGATATGGATGGAGAATATGAACTTGTTGGTAGAGATGTAAAGGGTACTGATATGAGGCCAATAATCTTGTATATACCAACAGGTACCCCAACAATAGAAAATGCAATTGATGATGCCCTTGAATCAGTAGGTGGAGATATAATGACAGATGTAATTATTACATCTAATGTATGGTGGCTCTATTTGTATGGTGAGCAAAAATATATAGTAGTTGGAGATGTTTGGAAAGAAGTCAAATAATTATAAATAACTAGAAATTATAAAGGATAATATCATGAAATTTTTATTATTTTCGATATGTGTAGGATTTGGATTTGGTTTGACCTTTACAGAACCTGAAGGAGTAGAAGTAATTAATACTCAAATTACTAATAATATTGAGGTTCAAGTTGAAAAAGATAAAAGATTAGTTCTTGCGGATGTGCTTGAGGTTGGGATGTCTAAGTACTTTTATTTAGTTGATGGCAATAGAATAAGAGGAGTAATTACAGATATTAGAAATGATAAATGTGCAATAGAAACAGCCGAGGGTATTTTATGGGTTCCAATGGTTGATATCCTTGAAGAAAGAATTGATTTAATAAAACTTGATGATACTAGGTATATAGGTCCTCTTTTAAAAGAGGACAATGAGAGTTTACTAATAAGATCAAAGTATGGTGATGTAAAGATAATGAAGAAAGAAGTTCTAAAGATGGAAAGATATCATGGTGGAGAATTAGCTCCTGCAGTTGAATCAAGAAGGACTTTTGACCAAGGTGAGGATGAGCTGATTAGTCAATTTTGGGATTCAAATGCATTTATTCTTGAACCCAATACCTTTCTTTTAACACCTATCTCTTTAGGTTATGGATTTACAGATAGATTTATGATCAGTACTAGGTGGAGTTCAAATTTCAATGGAGATATAAACCTTCTTCCAAAAATAAGATTGTGGCATAAAAAAGAATCAACTAAGGAAAGTGGGTTCACACTAGGATTAGGTATACATCAAGAATATCCACTACAAACAGCAATAAGTAAATTTTCCCATGCCTTTGTTAATGCTGACGGTGAATATTTAAATGAATCATCTATATCAGATGATGTGTTTTACGAATTATTTCAAGATGATGACAATGTGTTGTTTGAAGGATATTTAGTCTATAGTACGAAAAGAAAAAATCCAACAGGAAGAGGTAAGGTAGGTTGGAGCTTGGGTGTAAAGACAAGCAATATGATTAATCATCTAAAAGATATTTCTGTTAATGTCAATGGACAGGAATTCACCTTATTAGATGACGATAAATATAAAATTCCAATTCGAGTATATGGATTGTTTCACTATGATCTTCAAAAAAACATAAAATTTGTAGCTTCAATGGCATATGATAATTCATATAGAGAACTTGAATTTGATAAGTCTACTGAGGACTTTTTTGGAAATGTAGGTGATGCCTTTACGTTTGATAGTTTTAGAGGTGAAGCTGCAGAATTAAGTTTTGATTTTGGGTTCATGTATGCAGTTAATGATAATTTCAGAATTGGAGTACATTTCCAGCAGCCATATATAGATTTCCATTGGGAATTCTTTGAATTCTAAAATTTATTAATCTCAAACAAAAAGCCCCTCGACAAAATCGAAGGGCTTAGAGGTGGTCAGAGACGGAATCGAACCGCCGACACGAGGATTTTCAGTCCTCTGCTCTACCGACTGAGCTATCTGACCTTTTAAAATTTTA
>MDSW01197974.1_pt1 | contig 12327 bp, 11 predicted proteins | sample 811171 | NCBI WGS metagenome assembly MDSW01 (sample SAMN05326641, study PRJNA326480) | marine metagenome | isolation source: seawater | place: Atlantic Ocean: North West | collected 2012
AAAGTTGCCCGACTAGGGCTCGAACCTAGACTCTTCTGCACCAAAAACAGACGTGTTGCCAGTTACACCATCGGGCATTCTGTATGAATAGCCGACAAAAATAATAATTAAGTTATAAGTACGAAATATTTATGCATATTTTCGTTATAAAAAAAAGATGCATTAAAAACAAAACTAATTTTATAAATTCGCCAATCTATTTAAAAACTAAAATCAATCATGAATCAATTTAAAAAACTCAATAACTATATTGGCTGGAGCATATTCTTAATAGCATCATTCGTATACCTCTCCACTATAGAGCAAACTGTTAGCTTTTGGGATTGCGGAGAATATATCGCAACCGCCTACAAATTAGAAGTTGGGCACCCTCCAGGCGCCCCATTGTTTCAATTATTCGGAAGAATCTTTAGTCTATTTGCAGCTCAAGGAACCTCTGAAGTTGCAATAGCTATAAATATAATGTCTGCTCTTTGTAGCTCTTTTACTATTTTATTCTTATTCTGGACAATCACAGCTTTTGGCAGGAAATTGTTATTCAAGAATGAATCAAAAATCGAACTAGGCAAGATGATTGCGGTATTAGGTGCAGGTGCTATTGGGGCTCTATCCTACACGTTCTCCGACTCATTCTGGTTCTCAGCTGTTGAAGGGGAAGTCTATGCGATGTCCTCATTATTTACGGCAGTTACGTTCTGGTGTATCATGAAGTGGGAAGAAGAGGCAGAAAATCCACATTCTAGCAGGTGGTTGATTTTAATTGGATATCTCATAGGGCTATCCATTGGAGTACATCTTCTTTCCTTACTTACAATCCCTGCAATGGGAATGATTTATTATTTTAAAAAATATCCGTACAGCAAAACAGGTGCCATCAAAGCTTTTGTAATATCAATGGCGCTATTAGGCATTGTGCAAGGAGTAATTATTCCTGGAGCAGTTAGTTTAATATCAAAATTTGAATTATTTTTCGTAAACACTATTGGCTTACCATTTAACTCTGGAACTATAATCTATTTTATAACAATTATTGCTGCAATAACATTTGGATTAGCTTACACTAAAAAGCATAACCAAGCTATTTGGAATTCTGCTATTTTAGGTGTAATGATGCTATTAATTGGATACTCATCTTTTGCAATTTTAGTAGTTCGGTCAAATGCAAATCCTCCTATTGATGAGAACAACCCTGAAGACGCGGTAGGCCTCTTGTCTTATCTAAAAAGAGAGCAATATGGAAGCTGGCCGATTGTCTATGGTCAGCATTTTAATGCTAAACTAGATAGTCGCAAGCCTTATATTGACGGCAATCCTATTTATTCAAAAGACACAAAAAAAGGCAAATATGTAATTATTGACAAGCGAAAAAAAACAATTCCAAACTATAGTAAAAAAGATAAAATGCTATTTCCAAGAATATGGAGCAATACACAGCCAAGTCATGCAGGAGGATATGTGAATTGGGCGGGATTAAAAAACAAAGATTCAAAGCCAACATTCGCTCAGAATCTGAATTTCTTCTTCAGATATCAGATTGGCTGGTCGTATTTCAGGTACTTTATGTGGAATTTTGCTGGAAGGCAAAACAATTATATGAACATGGATGGGAACTCTGTAAATGGAAACTGGGAGAGCGGAATCAAATTTATTGATAATCTCAGATTAAGAGCTCCTTCTTCTGATACCCCAATGCCACATCATTTAGCAAATAACAAGGCAAAAAACCACTATTTTTTCTTGCCTTTATTATTAGGATTAATTGGCATGCTATTCCATTTTAAGAAAAACAATCAGGATGCACTAGCTGTACTGCTATTCTTCTTATTTACAGGAGTACTTATTATAATCTACTTAAATATTGTTCCTTTCCAGCCTAGAGAAAGAGATTACGCTTATGTTGGCTCATTCTATGCTTTTGCAATATGGATTGGACTAGGAGTACTAGGTATTTATGATTTTTTGAGTAAAAATATTAACTCGACAACACGCGCTGCTTTAGCAACTCTTATTGCGCTAATTATTCCATCTATTATGGCAGCAGAAAACTGGGATGACCATGATAGAAGCGGAAGATTTACAGCTCTTGAAGTTGCAAAAAATTATTTAAACTCATGTGATAAAAATGCTATTCTATTTACAAATGGAGACAATGATACCTTCCCTCTTTGGTATGCTCAAGAAGTAGAAGGAATTAGGACTGATATTAAAGTTGTAAATTTATCACTTTTTAATACTGATTGGTATATCGATCAAATGAAAAGAGCTTCTTATGAGGCTATGCCTATTCCATCTTCATTAGAACATGAAGACTACAGAACTGGCACAAGAGACTACACCCCAATTCAGGAGAGAATTAAAGATTATGTTGAAGTAAAAGACGTAGTAAGCTTTATCAATAGTAAAAGCTCAAAAGCAAAACTAAATACTTCTGCAGGTCTAAGAAATTATTGCCCTACTAAAAAACTAAAAATCACAGTAAATAAAAATATTGCAAAAACTTTTGTCCCTGAAGAATACCATGATAAAATTGTAGATGAAGTAAAGTTTAAACTAAAAGGGTCCGGAATATTTAAGAATAAGCTGTTAGTACTAGATATTTTAGCCAATTTCAACTGGGAGCGACCAATATATTTTGCAATTACTGTTGGAAGAGATAATTATATGGGGCTTGAGAAATATTTTCAACTCGAAGGATTAGCCTATAGATTAGTGCCTTATTCTGCAACATCTCAAGACGGACAAACAGGCATTGTTCATAGCAAGAAAATGTATGACCGATTAATGAATAAGTTTAAGTGGGGGGGGCTAAATAATCCTAATCTTTATTTTGACGAAACAAATACTAGAATGGTTATGAATTTCAGAAATAATTACTCTAGGCTAGCTGAATCCTTATACCAAAAAGGAGAAAAAGAGAAGGCAATAGCTGTTCTTGATAAATGTATGGCAGAATTTCCTAGAAGTGTTGTCAATCTCAGTTATTTTGCTATCCCTATCATTGATTTATATTATAAGCTAGGAGAAAAACAAAAAGGGGATGATGTACTAGCTATCATGATAAATGACCATTTAATTGAAATGAAATATCTAAAAGAATTCAATAGTGGAAGTGGCACGAAACAATCGATTCAAATTACAAACCAAGTATTAGCTAGTCTGGGAAGAGTTATGCAAATACACAAAATAGATGATTTATCTTACACGTATACTAGTGAAGATGGACTATACTATAGAGAAAAAGAAGGGGTTAAAGAAGAAATTGATTTTAATACACATAGAATAAACACTTTTATGGACGATTATTTAAACATTCAATAATTTGTTTGTCAAAACATCAAAGTTTATTGAATGCCTATTCCCCTCATTAGTCTGGAGAAAGAGAAACTCTCAAAATAATATATGGCTTACTTTTGACGATGGGCCATGCCCTAAAGCAACACCTTTCATTTTAAAAATACTCAAAGAAGAAAAAGTAAATGCTACTTTTTTTCTTGTAGGCAAGAGTATACAGGAATACCCCGAACTATTTGCGCAAATCATCAAGGGCAATCATATTGTTGCAAATCACTCATACTCACATAAAAATGGATGGATATCTAAAAACTCATCCTATTTTTATGATGTCGAAAGGTGTCAAGATTTAATGCCTGAGAACAAATTATTCAGGCCACCATATGGGAAAATATCTATGATGCAAATAAAAGAACTAAAAAAGAAATACAAAATTATTCTATGGGATGTGCTAAGCAGAGATTTTGACTCAAATATAGGGCCGGAAAAAGTGAAAGATAATGTCCTAGATAATACTTCCACAGGCTCAATATTAGTTTTTCATAACAATCAAAAAAGCTTCAAAAATTTAAAGCCCATCTTGCAAAAAACAATACGCGAATTAAAAGAAAAAGGGATGCTTTTTTCTACTACTTGGTAGCAATAATAAAATGATCTAAACATCCATCTTCTGAGTCCTTTACTAGATAATCAACATGTAATATGTTATTTACTAAATCTTGATTTTCTTGTCTAAGACTATGACGATTGAACCTGTTTAAAATATCATATGGGATTTGCAACATCCATCTAGGTAGCCAATATTGCATATTTAAAAAATCCCACCGTGTAATTCTTGCGACAGATTCTTTATTCTTCTGATAATAATTCATAACTTTTTTATTCCCAAAAACTCCTTTTAACTCTACATTTTGAAAAAAGGAATTCATCAATTCACTGATCTGTAAAGGAGTATATTCTCTTATATGCCAAGGGCTTCTAGTTAAAGACATTAAACTATTGGGAGTTGTTAGGATAAGTTTTCCTCCTGGCTTTAAAACTCTTTTGATTTCACTTAAAAAAAGCTTATCATCTTTTATATGTTCAATAACTTGAAATGTCACAACAAAATCTAGAGTCTCAGTATCAACCAATGTTAGCGGGGGAACTTCTGCTTGTATAAATGTAATATCATATTTTTCTTTAAGTTTTTTTGGGATATCAGAAGAATACTTATCAACTGCAATAAACTTATCGCTAATAGGAGACAATTCGGAAATACCATATCCTTCTCCAGAACCAATTTCAAGAACTGCCCCCCTAACCATCTTAGCGGCTTCTTTATAAGCAATTAAATGTCTCTGAAAAATGACATTCTCAGAGGGATCTAAATGTGAACTTCTTTCTGCAGTTTGTAAAACTCCCATACTATTTATCTTTAATAGCGACAAATATAATAAGTTAATCTTCTATTTCCACAAAAACTGGACAGTGATCAGAGTGCTTAGCTTTTGGCAATATTCCAGCGTTTTTTAATTTGGGCAATAAAACAGATGAAATCATATTATAGTCAATTCTCCAGCCTAGATTCTTAACTCGTGCATTAGCCCTGTAGCTCCACCAGCTATACTGATGCGGGGCATGATTAAAATATCTAAACGAATCTACAAAACCGCTATCAAGAAAATTAGTAACCCACTGCCTTTCTTCAGGGAGAAAGCCTGAACTATTCTTGTTCCTCTGCGGATTATGTATATCAATTGAACGATGACAAATATTATAATCTCCTGATATTATTAATTTAGGGTGGGTCTTCTTAAGCTCATTAATATAGTTGAAAAACAAGCCTAAAAACTTCATTTTAAATGTCTGCCTTAAAGGATTACTTCCAGAAGGGAAATAAACACTCATTACAGAGAATGAGTCAAAATCAACACGAATTATTCTGCCTTCATTATCAATTTTATCAATTCCACAACCAATCTGAATATGATTTGGCTTCTTTTTTGATAGGATAGCGACTCCACTATACCCAGGCCTCTGTGCAGAATGTATAAAGCATTGATAGCCTATTTTATTGAAAGATTCTTGATCAAACTGCTCTATATTTGCTTTTATCTCTTGAAAACAAATAATATCTACAGAAGCAGCTTCTAACCAAGAAATAAGGCCCTTCTTAATTGCAGCTCGAATACCATTTATATTATAAGAAATAATTCGTGACATTATCTTAATTGAAGTAATTCGCTTGCAGCAAGCCTCCCTTCAATAATCAAGTGTAATAAATAAGTTCCCCCTTCTAATTGTGTCACTCTTTCCCATTCAAAACAACTCTCAGTTTCAAGATTTTGATATTGAAATTCTGCTGAAACTGTTAAATCTACTACCGAATCTGCAATAATTAAATTAGTCTTATTAACTCCTTGAATAACCTCTCCTCTAGGGTCTATTAATTGCATATGTACAGATTTAGCCTCTGAATCAGCCATCTGATTTGCTGCAACTGTAAAACACACCTGAAGCTTTTGCACTTTCTTTGCAAATCGAGTAGATACCTCCCTACCAGTACGACGATATCTGATAGGCTCTACATTAATCGCTAAAACTTCTAACATAGCACCCCGACTTACTTTCTCATTCAATTTTTTATTTTGTTGATTTAACTTATAATTTTTCCAATTAATATCCTTATTAGCCTTTATAACACTATCCTTGACAAGGATTAATTGATCATTTATAACAAGTAACGAGTCAATATTAGCTAAATAGCGTTTGGATATTTCTCTAAGTCGCGCAATCTTTATTCTAGCCTCGTTTAAATCATTTTTTGTTCTTATTAGATTTCGTATTTCAACTATTTGATTCTGAATTACAGAGTCTTTATCATGCAGTTGAGCATTTAAATCCCCATACTCTTCTAACAAATCATCATGTTCATCAATTAAATCATCAAGTTCATCACGCAATATATTTTTTTCCTCAATAAACTGAACCTTAAGCTCAAATTCCTCTTGCATTTTATACTGCTGAAAAAAAAGCGCCATAACTAGACAAAGAATCATCACCGAAAAAACAATAATAACTTTCCTGCTAGAATAATCTAACCAAAGTTCTTGAAACTTATTAATCATATCAAAGACTTTTATATATCTTATCTGTTTTTTTCATTAAGAAAGCTTAATTCTAAACCTGAAATGGCACCTAATTCTTGACCGCTGGAATTATATAGTATCATAATATAACTATTAAATAATTGCCCTTCCTTGTACACAATCTCTATCTAAACACCTTTTGCAATATTTCTGAAACTCTTGCTTGAGGGTTATTTCTAATTTTTTCTTCTTCTTGGGCAATTAAAACAAACAATCCATCAATTGTTTTATTAGTAACATAACCCTCGATGTCTGGATTAATATCTTTTGTTAATGGAATAGAGTTATAGGTGCTAGTCAGAGTTCTCCAATAAACTGCAAGGCGAACTTTTTTTATTGATTCTTTTACAATAGGTTTAAAATTTAAATATAGCGGTTTCGAAGTTTGATTCTTCAAATAATCTGTAGCAGCATGATTTGATCCATTTAAAAGATCTATTGCATCATTAATGGTCATGTCTTTTATTGCGTTCAAAAAAATCACTTTAGCAGACTTTGAAGCATGTTCGGCAGCTTCATTGATAGCATACTCAAAATTCTTTATCTCGGATTCTTTTCCTAGCTTACTTAATGTTTTCTTCATTTTCTCAGCCTGAGGAGGAAATGGTATCTTTATTAGAAAATTCTTGTTAAACCCCCCTTTTTCAGATGCAGTTATTACAGAATTTGAAACTCCAACAATCAGAGCCTCTTTCAATCCTCTTGACACCTCATCTGCAGATAATGCTTTAGAGCTAACCAATTTTTGAGCCCTATCTTTTGTTACATTTTTTAAATCTTTTAACCCAATTTGAGCACTAATACCATGTGCAGAAACAGAAAATGCTAGTAATAATATGAATTTCATTGTCAATATTTTTTGCTAAAATAAGAATTAACTCTTAAATAATTTAGAACAACGAAGACTATTATGCAAGACATAATAAATTCATTTTAAATCTTTTTCTTTGTGAGCAAAAAGGAAATAATGCAAAAAAACAATAGAAGAAACTTTATAAAAAACCTAGCATTTACTGCGTTCTCCATATCATTATTGTCTCCAATCAAAAAGATATTTGGCAACGAGAGAACACCTTCCTGGATTGAGCTTTTAGAAATAGCAAAATGGTGTCCTACTATACATAATCTCCAGCCTCAAAAATTAAAAATCATCTCCGCAAAAGAAGCTCATCTTTATTATGATCCAAAAAGATTACTACCAGTAGGAGATCCTAAATCTGTTTTTACAACTGTTGCAATGGGGATATTTATTGAGCACCTATCAATAGCAGCTGGGCACTTTGGATATCAAGTCAAGATAGTAGAATTATTTGATGACATATCTGTTAAGAAATCAAAGCTCACTCTTTTTGCTAGATTACAATTAACCCCAAGAAAAACAACTGAAGAAATAAGACGTAATTTAATCCTAAAAAGAAGAACATCTAGAAAAAATTATAATGGAGAGCCAATACAATCTAACTTACTGAAAATAATAAAAGATGAAAGCGCTAAGTTTAATAATGAGTTTTTTCATACCTCAACAGACAAATCAATTAAGTTAATTAAAAAAATTAATCAAGAAGCTTTATTTGATGACTTAAATAATAATCTAATCAGGAAAGAATTAGACAATCTGTTCAGATACAACAAAAATGATGCTGAATTGAAAAAAGATGGATTATGGTCTAAATGTATGGGGTTCAGCGGGAAACTCTTAAAATCTGTTTTTCAAAAGCATGAAAAATGGGTTAAAGGGATAAACAGAATTTTATTAAAAGAAACCTATATCGCATCATTTAATGGGACGACAACAGTAGGATGGTTCGGAGGAGATTTTAAAGGGAAAAAAGACTATCTAAATTGTGGTCAAATGATGGCAAGATGCTGGCTTCTAATCACAAAAGAAGGAGCATACATCCAACCATTTGGATCATTAATTACAAATACAGAAGCAAACAATAAAATTAATAAACTATTTACTCAACCTAAAGCAGATAAAGAAATATGGATGATATTCCGGTTGGGCTATAGTAAAAAACCAGCAAGAAGCTACAGGTTGAAAACTAATGATTATATAATTAACTCCTAAAAAAACATGAAACATTATATTATTTTATTCTATGTATATCTAATAACAAAATATAGGCAAGCCATAATGCTTAGTGACTCTTTAATTTGGATTATATTCATTCCTGGTTTTAACAAATTAAGACATTTTAACGCAAAAGCTAAAGCCTACTCGCAATTTATTAATGCAAAGAGAAATGTGCCGGCATATAAGAAATTTCTCGAAAATGAAAGTTTTACAACCCCATCATTCTCCGGGCTAACTCCAATCATATCACAAATTCCTGTGACAGACAAAACTAACTATATTAAAACGCACCCCTTGCATAGCAGATGTCTAGGTGGAGATATCCCAAATTCAGGAGTAGTAATTGATGAGTCATCTGGCAGCAGTGGGATACCTACAAATTGGATAAGAGGAGAAAAAGAACGAAATACAAATACCCGCTTTATTAAATTTGGGATGCAAAAACTTTTTGGAGATGAGCCAATGTTTATCATTAATGCGTTTGCTTTAGGGGCCTGGGCTACTGGAATGAATGTCACAATGAGCTGCTTAACATTTGCTAAAGTTAAATCTTTAGGTCCAGACTTAGAAAAAATTGAAACGACAATTGAACAATTTGGCAAAAATCAAAAATATATCATAATGGGATACCCTCCATTCCTTAAATACTTAGTAGATCAAATAAAATTTGATCTTACTAACTATAATATCTCCTTCATATTTGGGGGAGAATCTATGTCTGAAGGGATGAGAGACTATCTAATACAGAAAGGAATAAAAAAAGTCTACAGTTCGTATGGGGCATCTGACCTTGAATTGAATATTTCTTCTGAGAATGATTTCACGATTAGTCTAAGAAGAGTTTTAAGGGACAATAAAAATTTAAGAGATCGTATCTTGAAATTTACTGGAGCTTTACCAATGATATTTCAATACAACCCCTCTGACTTCTTTATTGAAGAATCAAATGAAGGAGAGCTCATCACAACCATATGTAGGCCTGATTATATCGCGCCAAAGATACGCTATAACATACATGATAAGGGGCATATTATACAATATGATGAATTATTAAAGATTTTAAAGACTCTAAATCTTGAAAATAAAATTGTGAAATCAAAAACTGATTTCCCCATTTTACTACATTATGGAAGGTCAGATATGACAGTATCTTTTTTTGGATCTAATATTAGCCCTACAGACGTTCAAGAAACGATTTATTCTTTTCCAAAACTTTCTAAGATAGCAAATTCCTTTTCTATTAAAACAAATGAGGACAAAGAAGGAGATAAGGAGCTAATAATAGCTATTGAATTATTAGAAAATAAAACTGCCAAAGAAGTAGACCTTGATGACTTTAAATTTGATTTTTTCAATAAACTTGGAGAAATAAATCAAGATTTCAAAAAAGCAAATGAGATGGCAAATGACCAAGGGAAAACAAAACTTCTTTTCTTAAAATATAATACAGGTGTCTTCGCTAAAAATGACATAAGAATAAAAGCTAAATACCTTGATTAGAAATTTTACTTATTTTAAAGAATAGGCAATAAAAAACCCCACCAAATAGGTGAGGTTTAGTGGGCCCAGTTGGGCTTGAACCAACGACCCCTTGATTATGAGTCAAGTGCTCTAACCAGCTGAGCTATGGGCCCCCTTATAAAAAGGATATGCAAAACTATTAAAATTGTTTTATTATATACAACTTTGTCAAATGAAAAATATCAAAGCGATTGTTTTCGATTTAGGAGGTGTAATACTTAATATAAACTATCAAAAAACAATACAAAAATTCAAACTACTAGGAATAAAAAACACAGAAGATTTCTATTCCAAAAAATCCCAAAGCAATCTTTTTAGTCAATTTGAAAAAGGAGAAATTTCTAAAAAAAAATTTTTTGCTGAACTACAAAAAAAAGCACCTCTTTCATCTGCCAAAGAATTAAAAGATGCTTGGAACTCTATGCTGCTTGACTTGCCGTCAAACAGGATTGATATTTTAAAGAAAATAAGCCTTAATTATTCTATTTTTCTGCTAAGCAATACAAATAATGTCCACATATCTAAATTCAAACAAAAAATCGGGGGAAAAAGATATAATGAATTCTACGAGATTTTTAACAAAGTATATTATTCACATGAAATAGGCATGAGGAAGCCTGAGAGTAGAGTTTTCAAACTTGTTTTAACTGAAAATAATCTCTATGGCCCTGAAGTACTATTTATCGATGACTCAATACAACACATTGAAAGTGCCCAAAAATTAGGGATCAAGACATATCATATATCAAACAATGAAGATATAACTACTTTGCTTCCTGACATATTTCTATAAGTACTCCATTAGTATCTTTAGGATGTAAAAAACAAACAACTTTATTGTCCGCACCTTTCTTTGGAGTATCATTAAGGAGTCTAATCCCTTCCTTTTTAAATCTTAAAATCTCTTGCTGAATATCTTCTACCGTAAATGCTATATGATGAATCCCTTCCCTATTGTTGGACAGATATTTTTCAATTGGACTATCTTCTTTTATAGATGAAATTAATTCAATTTTATTGTCACCTATCTGAAAAAAAGAAGTAATAACTCCTTCTGAATCAACTTTTTCAGTCTTATAAGGGGGTACGCCAAGAATTTTAGTAAACAACTTGTTTGAAGCTGACATATCTTTAACGGCTAGGCCAATATGTTCTACTTTCTTCATTAATATCCCCAAAAACCAATATGTCGTTGTGTAGCCATCTTTTGAATCCTAAAAGTAACTCCTAATTCATGAGTCCCATAAGTATACTGCATTATCTCTCCAGAGAATGTATGGTCATAAGAATATGAAATATACATGTTATCTAGCCCAAGACCAAAACTAAAAATTGCAGTCCCATTTGTTCTATAGGCTAATCCAGCCCAAGTATTTTCCAAATAAAATATTCTTGTAGTTAAATCAGTTATGCTGCGCTGATACTGCATCTTTCTTATAAAAAATGATGGCTCAATATGCCAATCATTATTAATAATATTCAATCTGTAAGCCGCCATCCCATAATAATTTTTATATTCTAAATTTCCATAAGGAGAGCCATAAATCGGGTCATTAAAAGAAGACTGAAACATATTAGAAACCGAAAAGCCAGCATAAAAATCTCTTCCATATAAATATACTCCAGAAGTAGCGTCTGCTAAAATTTTGTCATAAGAGCTAGAGGAAAATGCTTGGTCGTAAGCAATAGGCAAATCACCTTCATTAAAATCTAAATTGTGATACATAACTTTTGCTCCTAATCCAAATGATAAATTAACTCTATCATAGTCTAATGGAATATGATAAGCATAATTTAGATGCAAGCTAGCTTGCATAGATGGAAAGGCTTTGTCAAACATTAAACTTCCCCCCATTGCTGAACGATTATTCAGCGCTCCATGATAGCTTATATTTGATGTAAGTGGGGCTCCTTCAAATCCTAGCCATTGTTGTCTTGTTTGAAATACTAAAGGGTTGTATGTTTTACTTCCTGAGATAGCCGGGTTGATTACCATATCATTTACATAATACTGCGTAAATAATGGTGCTTGCTGAGCAAAAACACTAAAACTAAAAAAAATACCTATTATAAAAAATACCTGTTTCATCACCTAACTATAGTTACTGTGCCTTTAAATACATCATCCCCATTCTCTAAATCAATCACATAATAATACGTTGCTGATGGTAGAGGCTGACCATTTTTATCCTTTCCTCCAAAAGCATCTTCCTCTGAATTGGTATAGCTTCTCCTGCGAAAAACCTGCCTGCCATTCCTATCATATACTGACACAACAGCCGTAGGATAAAGATGAATGTTTTGAAT
>MDSW01056725.1_pt1 | contig 12318 bp, 11 predicted proteins | sample 811171 | NCBI WGS metagenome assembly MDSW01 (sample SAMN05326641, study PRJNA326480) | marine metagenome | isolation source: seawater | place: Atlantic Ocean: North West | collected 2012
CATATTTTTAGCATTAAAATATCTATACTTTTTTTTTTAAATAATTGATATATCAATATTTACTTTATGCAAATTTTAATTACAGGAGCAGCTGGTTTTATCGGTTTTAATTTATCTAAATATTTACTTGAAAATAGTAAATTAAAAGTTTTAGGAGTAGATAATTTAAACAATTATTATTCAAGAACTTTGAAATTAGATAGAATTAAAGAGCTCAAAAAATTTAAAAATTTTAAATTTGAAAAAATTGATATCACAAATAAAAAACGATTAAATAACTTTCTTGGTAACAGAAAAATTTCAGTAATTATTAATCTTGCTGCTCAAGCAGGTGTTAGATATTCTTTATTAAAACCTACTGAGTTTGTTGAAAACAATATTCTTGGTTTTTATAATATTTTAAACCTTGCAAAAAAACATAATATAAAAAAAATACTTTACGCTTCATCCAGTTCTGTTTATGGAGATTCTAATAGTTTTCCACTTAACGAAAAACAAAATATTAAACCAAAAAATATTTATGCTCTATCTAAAAAAATTAATGAAGAAATGGCGAATGTTTTTTCTAGTCAATTTAAAATTTCATTAATTGGTTTAAGGTTTTTTACTGTATATGGAGAATGGGGTAGACCCGACATGTTTATGATGAAGTACTTAAATTCCTCATATAATAAATCAAAAAAATTCTATTTAAATAATTATGGAAATCATACAAGAGATTTTACATATATAAAAGATGCATGCAAAATTGTTACAAAACTTTTATTTTCAAAAAAAAATATTAATAATCAAATTTTTAATATTTGTTCAGATAAACCAATAAATCTATCAAAAATTATAAATAAAATTAATAAATTAACAAATAGAAATCCCAGATTGTTTAAGAGATCATTGCAAAAAGCAGATGTAATTAAAACTCATGGTTCTAATAAAAAAATTATAAAAAAAATAGGAAAAGTTAAATTTACAGATATAGAAATTGGATTAAAGAGGACTGTTAAATGGTTTGTGAAATATTATAAAATCTAAATTTTATCTATTAATTTTTCAAAATTTTTCTTGTGATTTGAAACATTGAATTTTATTATATTTTTTTTTGCTAGATTAGCTTTCTTAAAAAATATTTCTGGATTTTTATAAAATTTTTTTATTTTTAAAGCTAAATCTATGTAGCTTCCATTATAAATTGTTCCATATTTACCTTTACACAATATTTCATTTATTCCACCATGACTTTGAGAAGATATTATTGGAACTTCCATGTATGCAGCTTCTACAACAGAATTAGGAAATCCTTCAAAATAAGATGAATTTATATAAAGATCTGTTTTGCTTAAATACTTAAATACATTTTCTTTATATCCATAAAACTTAACTTGTTTCGATAAACTCATATTTTTTACTATTTTTTTTAATCGTAATTTCTCTGGCCCAGTACCAATTATATTTAATAAAATGTTCTTTTTTTTTAGATAATTTATTGCATAAATTATATCTTCAACTTTTTTTTCTTTTGATAGCCTACATATAGTTGTTATATGAATTTTATCTTTCAAATATCTTTTTTTATTAACAATATTTACTTTATTTAAAGACGGAGGAAAAATTGTAACTGAATTAAAACCATATTTTTTTTTTAAATAGTTACTCAAATATTTAGAATTACAAACGATTTTGTCAAAATTTCCATAAAATACAAATATAAGTAATTTCATTAAATTTTTTTTAATAAAATCAATAATACTAAAATAGATTTCCAATTCTTTTAAAGGTGTTCTTTCTATGGCTATCAGTTTCAAGTTCTTCTCTTTTTTAATGAATATTGAACAAAGAATATTAGTATAATTTATATTAGATATAAAAACTGTCTTATTTACACTACTTTTTATTATATATAAAATTTTCAAAACACTAGATATTGCAAATAAAACTTTTTTGGATTTTATTGTAAATACTTTTATACCTAATTTTTTTAAGTTAGTTTCATATGCACATTTATTTAGACAAATAACATTTATATTATATTTATTTTTATTTAAGGCTCTACAAAGCTTATAAACAGAATTACCAGCACCACCTAAACCAAAACGTGCTAAGAAAAAAATTAAATTAGTTTTCATTCTTAGTTTATTCACAGATACCGTTTGCTAATGCTAAATAATTTTTTTTGTCATAAATAACACAGTAATTTACAAATGGTAAATTTAAATTTTTATAAATAAAATTATTTTTATTAAGTATTATTATATCAGGTTTATTTATGTAAGATTTATTTGTTAAAATAAATTTATCAATCAATCTTTTCCTTTCATCTATCGGAATGATCAGTTGTTGATTTAGCGAAGGAGATGAATTTACAATTTTTTTATATTCTTCTATCTCAAAATTTTTTGAATTTTTATATGTAACTGCTTTGTTAGCTTGATATTTAGCATAAAAAAAATTTGCAATATTTCTATTAAAATATCTCCAATTATCATTTTTGTTCATAATAAAATCTGAAAATTTTTCTTTAGGTATTTGAAAAAATTTAAAAGCTAAAATTATATCATTTTCAATATTATCATTTTTTTTAGGTACAAAGAGACCATTGATAATCTTTAAAGATTTTACATTTTTCATAATTAACCAAATCATAAAATTATTATCAAAAGTTAAAATAGATCTTTCACTTAACTCGTACTTAGATAAAATTCTTGTTAATTCTACAAATTCATATCTTTGTAATTTGTGTTCACTATTATTAACAAAATTTTTTTTATAGCTTATTGAATTGTTAAATATTATTGCAAAAAATATAATAAATATAAATATGTTTAATTTATAAAATTTTAATTTATTTGAATGTCTATGCAAAATATTTATTACAAAAAATATCAGAAAAATTGAAGAACAGATTATTATATTATTATTAAAATGGTATATTAATCCTGATTTGTTAGTAAAAGAAAAAAAAATAAAAGGACTTAAAATACTCGATAAAAAAACCACAAAAGGAACTAAAAGAAAATTTTTTTCCTTTAAAAATTTATATCCAACTAAAAAAGTAATACAATTAAAAGAAAAAAATATCAAAAATTTTAAGCTTATAACTATTTCGAGATAATATTCTAAAATAATTGACCTTCTTTCACCCATCAAAGTAAAAACTCCCATTCTTTCAGTAAGATCAGATTCGTGGACCGATAAATTTATAAAAAAAGGAATAACAAAAATCAAAAATCCACAAAATATATAAATAATATTTATAAAGTTTTCTTTTAAAAATTTAAAAAATCCAAGTTTATATTTAAATACAAACAACAAAAGTATTGTTAAAGCTTGTATTAAAAAAAAATAATAGAAACTTGATAATGTTAAACCTAAAATTAATCCAAGAAAAAAACTATTTCTTTTTTTTAGCTCTGTCTCGCAAATAATCATCATTAAATAAATAAAACATATTAAAAAAAATGATGTAGCTATTGGTCTGTGCAATCTTAAACCAAACAAATTCTTCGATATTATTTTAATAAATTCTGTATCGTTTAATCCTAAAACTAAGATAATAGATGGAATTAGCAAGATTAAAAGTGAGATTGGAATTATATATAAATTATTAAAATAAATTTTTTGTATTAAACACAAAAAGTAAAAAATTAAAAAAAAATAAAGTAACTCTAAAAATATAATATTATAGTTTCCTATGATTAAATAAAATACAGAGTGCAAAAATAAGCTACCAAAAGGTATTGGCATATTATTTAAACTTTTAATTTCGGGATCAAATGAATTTGTAAAACTTAATTCTGCAAAATATTTAATTAATGGTAGGTAAAACTCACCATCACCATCAATCTCAAATATAACTCTTGAATCAATACTTTCATCAAAAAAATAATACGAAAGTATCCACTTAGGTAAGATAAAAAATAATGATAAGACTAAGATTTTGATTATTTCATTATTTTCTAATTTGAAAAACATTTGTGCTAAATATTTATAATTAGTAAATTTATTGCTTTTATGTAGTTTAACATTTTAAAAAAATGAAATTAAATATTACTTTTAATTATCATAATTTTTATATAATTACATTCTAAACGATTTAAAAATAATTAGAAAATTATGAAAATTATTATTCTAATAGCTGTATATAACGAAAAAAGGAACATAACTAATCTTTTCATTAAAATTAGAAAATTTTGTAAATATGATATTTTATATATAAATGATAATTCCAATGACGGAACCACAGAAGAAATTAATAAATTAAAAAAAAAATATAAAAATATCTATCATATAAATAGGATTAATAAGTTTGGCATAGGATCAGCTCATAAAGATGGAATAAAATGGTGTTATAGAAAGAAATATAAATTAATTGTTACAATGGATGGTGATGGGACTCATAATCCGAAATATATAAATTCACTTATCAAAAAAAATATGTATTCTGATATCACGATTAGTAACCGTTTTTTAAAAAAAAATTCACTTAAGACATGGCCTTTCCTGAGAGTAATAATAACTAACATTAGACACATATTGATTAGTTTATTGCTTGGTATTCATTATGATGCTTCTGGTGCATTTAGATGCATAAATACTGATAAGGTAAAACTTAAAAATATAACCTCTGTAGAAGAAAATGATTACTCTTTTTTTTGGAAAAGTATTTATTTTTTAAATCAAAAATATAAAATTAATGAAATACCTATAAGTTTACCAAGTAGAGAATTAGGTTATTCAAAGATGAAGATAAAACATATAATTTACTCTCTATTAACATTATTGATATTTTTTTTTAAAGAAAAAATAATAAAAAAAATTTTTTAATATAAAAAATTTGTCTTTAATAAATTAAGTTATATAAATTGTTATAGATGAAAATTAAAACCTGTATTAATTGCAAGAATAAGAGTCTGTACAAAATTTTTAGTTTAGGCAAACTTTGTTTTTCTGGCAGATTCGCAAAAAGTTATAAAGAAAATATACCTTCAGAGAAACTGAACATAATTTTTTGTAAAAATTGTAAATTAGTTCAACTAGATAGAAGCTTTGATCCAAATTATTTATATGGAGACGGTTATGGTTATAGAACGGGTATAAACAAAACAATGACTGATCATGTTAATTACACAGTAAAACAAATAACTAAAATAGTTAAATTAAATAGATACGATTGTGTTCTTGATATAGCAAGTAATGATGGAACTTTATTAAATTTTTATAAGTCAAATATAGTTAAAGTTGGCATTGATCCTTTAGTTAATAAATATAAAAAATACTATGAGAATATAAATCATAAAATATCAAACTTTTTTAACATAAGAGATATTAAAAAATTAAGATTAAAAAAAAAATTTAAAATTATCACTGCACTTTCAGTCTTTTATGATTTGAGAAATCCAAATAAATTTTTAAAAGAGGTAAAACAAATACTAGACAAGGATGGAGTATTCTTATTAGAGCATGCCGATCTGTATAGTATTTTAAAAAATAATATATTTGATACAATTTGTCATGAACATCTAAGTTATTATTCTTCATCAGTTATTATTAATATGATGAAAAAAAATGGTCTAAGAGTTTTTAATCATGAATTTAATAATATAAATGGAGGTAGTTCTCGATATTATATTTGTCATATGAACTCAAAATATAAATCTAATCAATCAATAAAACACATCATCAATAAAGAACTTAAATATAAAGTAGGCCTACCAAAAACATTAAAAAATTTTTTTAAAAAAATTATTAATTTAAATAATAAACTAATAAAATTAATAAAAAAAATTAAAAAAAATAATCAAATAATTCATGGGTACGGTGCATCAACAAAGGGAAATATACTTTTACAGTTTTGCAAAATAGGCAATCAAGAAATTGACTTTATTGCTGATAGAAATATGCTAAAATTTAATTTATTTACACCAGGTACAAAAATTAAAATAATTTCTGAAAAAGAATCTCGTTCAATTAAACCCAATTATTATTTAGTCTTGCCATGGCATTTTAAAAAAGAAATACTTAAAAGAGAAATAAAAATTAGAAAAAAAGGTGTAAAATTTATTTTTCCGTTACCAAAAATTAAAATAGTATAAATTTAAATATTAATGAGTAATCAAAATGAAAAAACTTAAAAATACAAAAATCTATATTGCTGGACACAATGGAATGGTAGGAAATGCACTATTGAGATATTTTAAAAAAATAGGTTTTAAAAAAATATATTCTGTGACAAAAAAAAAATTAAATTTACTTAATCAAAAAAAAGTAGAAAATTTTATTAAATCAAAAAAGCCAGATGTTATAATTAATTGTGCTGGAAGAGTGGGGGGTATTTTAGCAAATTCAACTTATCCAGTAGAATTTCTTAATGATAACATATTTATTCAACTTAATTTGATTAATAGTGCTTATAAAAATAAAGTTAAACATTTTATTAATCTAGGAAGCTCTTGTATATATCCAAAAAATTCTAAACAGCCAATTAGAGAAAGTTATTTGCTTAATAGCGAACTCGAAAAAACAAACGAAGCATATGCTTTAGCAAAGATTGTTGGTTTAAAAGCATGTAGCTTCTACAATAAACAATTTAAAACTAGTTATTTAACTTTAATGCCATGTAATCTTTATGGTCCTAATGATAATTTTAATATTAAAAATAGCCATTTTATCCCCGCGTTAATTAAAAAATTTTCAGAAGCTAAAAATACAAAAAAAAAATATGTTGAAATATGGGGTACAGGAAATCCAAAAAGAGAGATTATGCATGTTGATGATCTTGCATCTGCAGTTGGTTTTATTCTAAAAAAAAAATTGTCTAACAATAAAAAATTAGCTAAATATATTACTGCTAATAGCTTAATAAACGTAGGATCTGGTCAAGAATTTACAATTAGAGAATTTGCCAACATTATTAATAATTTAACTTCTTCAAATAAAATACTAAAATTTAATAAAAAGTATCCAGATGGTACAAAAAGAAAAGTTTTAGATATTAGAGTAATGACAAAGCTTGGCTGGAAATCAAAAATATCGTTGAAAAGAGGTTTAAAAAATACCATCGATTGGTATGCAAAAGAAAAAACTAAATAAATTGAAAAAAAATTCAAAATTTATATTCAAAGATATCAAAAAATTTAATCAAATTAAAAAAAGATATTTACATAAAAAAAATAAGCTAATTGTGGGAGGCTTGAGGCTACAAGGAATGTTTAAAAGAAATTTTAATGAATTTCCACTCATAACAATAATTATGCCAAACTTTAAATCAAAAATGTTAGCTAAATCTATCAAGTCAGTTTTGAATCAAAAATATCCAAATATCGAACTTATAGTAATTGATGGAAATTCAGGTAATTCAACTATTAAAATATTAAAAAAATTTAATAAAAAAATAGACTTTTGGTTAAGTGAGAATGACAAAGGATTATGGGATGCATGGAATAAAGGATTTAAGCTATCTTCTGGAAAATTTATTGGAATTGTTGATTCTTCAAATATTTTATATCCAAATGCTACAAAAATTTTAGTTAAATATATTATTAAAAATAAAAAAATAGATTTTATATGCGGAACAGTTAAAAAGGATGGAAGATTATATGGCGGCTACAATCCAAAAGATATTTATAAAAAATTTAATATTATACCTTCTTCAGTTGTAGGTTTATTTATTAAAAAATCTTCCTTAAAAAGAGTTGGATTATTGAATTTAAAATACAAAATTCAGTCAGATTATGATTTATTATATAGAATGATTGTAACTCATAAGTTAAAGGGCATGCATACTAGGGGAAATGAAATATTTGGAGACTTAGGGCATAGCGGTTATTCCAAAAAGCATAATTACTTAAAAACTTTGCTTAATGAAGCAAAAATTAGATATAATAATAAACAAAATATTTTTCTAATATTTTATATTTTAATTGGAAGAACTATAAAAAAAATAATTCATTAATGAAATAAAAATTTTGTGAAAAAAAAAATAGTTTTATTTATTCCTTCAATTGAAGGTGGTGGGGTAGAAAAAAATCTTTTTCTAATTGCTGAGTATTTATCAAAAATTCATAAAAAATTGTTTATAATTACTGCTGACAAAAAGTATAAGAATGTTTCAAATAAAAATATTTCTGTAATTTGTCCAACAAGCTCTATTTGGGAAAGAAAAACTAGATTAGTAAAAACAATTATATCAATATTACTTTTGATCAAAAATTTTAATAAAGACACAATAATCTTATCTTTTCAATCAAATATTTCTGCTATTTTTATTTCAAAAGTTTTTGGATATAAAATTATTATTAGGTTAAATACTAGTATCAGAAAATACATTAATAATATTTTCAGAAAATTTTTATACAAGTTATTCTATAATTTTGCAGATGAAATTATTGTTAACTCAAAAAGTTTTAAAAATGAAATTAAAAAAATATTAAATTTAAATTCAAATTTAATTTATAATTTGGCTATACAAAATAAAAAAAAAGAAAAAATTAATTTTTTTAAAAATTTTAAAGGTTTAAAAATTTTAAATATAGCCAGATTGACCGATCAAAAGGATCATATTACTTTGCTGAAAAGTTTAAAACTTCTAACAAAAAAAAATATTAAATATAGATGCTGCATAATTGGTCGTGGATATAAAAAAAATTATTTGGAGGACTATGTTAAAAAAAATAAATTTAAAAAAAATATTAAATTTATGGGCTATAAAGAAGAAGCAGAGAAATATTTGAATTCATGTAATTTGTTTATTTTGACTTCTAAGTTTGAAGGATTGCCCAATGTTTTGATTGAAGCTCAATTTAGAAATATACCAATTATATCTAGCGACTGTCCAACAGGGCCAAGAGAAATATTAATTAATGGTAAGTTGGGTGAACTTTTTAATGTAGGAGATCATAAAGGATTGTATAATAAAATTTTAGATTATAGAAATAATAAAAAAAAATTAAATAAAAAATCTCATAACGCAAAAAATTTTTTATATAGATTTAATCCAATTTTAAATAGTGAAAAATATAACAGATTAATTTCTTATTACTTAAATGAAAAATTATAAAATTACAATTATAACAGTAACTAAAAATTCAGAAAAATTTATTAAACAAAATATTAAAAGTGTTCAAAATCAAACTTACAAAAACTACGAACACATTATAGTTGATGGAAATTCAGAAGATAACACTATTAAAATTATAAAATCATATAAAAAAAAAATAAAATTAGTTAAAAATCATAATGACAAGGGTCTTTATCATGCAATGAATGTTGGTATAAAAAAATCATCCGGTGATATTATTGGAATTTTAAATTCTGATGATATTTATTTTAAAAATTCTTTAAAATTAGTAAATAAATACTTTAAAGAAAATAAAAAATTAGATTTTTTATTTGGGAGTGTTTATAAACATAGGCTTCTTCATGGTTATAATCCTTCGATAATTAATTGGAGTTTTGGTTTTTATACAACACATTCAGTTGGTTTTTTTATAAAAAAAAAATCTCAAATTAAAGTTGGCTTATATAATTTAAAATATAAATATTCTGCAGATTACGACTTATTTATACGTATGATAAAAAAATTTAAATTGGAAGGAGCCGCCACCAAAAAGAAAGAAATTTTTGGAAAATTTAGAAAAGGTGGTTTATCTTCAAGAATTCGTTTTATTGATTATCTTTTAGAGTGTAATAAAATTAGAATTGACAATGGTCAGAATATAATTTTTGTATATTTTTTATTTTTAATAAGAGTTGTAAAAAATATTAATAAATTAATTTAATGAAAATTTTTTTGTGTATATTAATTAGTAAAAAGAACGAAAAATTTTTACAATCATTATTAAAATCATTAAATTCTTTAAAGATTAATGTAAATATTAGATTAAATTTAATTTTTATAATTCAAAATAAAAATCATTTTTTTGAAAAATTTATAAAAAAAAAATTGTCAAAAAAGATCAAATATAAAATAATTAAATCCTCTAAGAATAGCATTCCATTTTCACGTAATTTATATCTAACCTATGTTAGAAAAAAAGCATTTAAATATGGTGGTTTTTTAGATGATGACTGTATTATAGATAAAAGATGGTTAGTAAATATGATTAAATTTATTCAAAGCAATAAATGTGACATAGTAGGAGGTCCTCAAAAACATATAATTAAAAAAAAAAAATTTAAAATTTTTTTTGATTTGATTGAACCAAAAAGAAAAAATGGAAAAATTGTTGATTGGGTTGCAACTAATAACTCTTTTTTTAAAAGCAAAGTAATTAAAGATAGTAAAGTTAACTTTGATGAACAACTTACCAACTATGGGGGAAGTGATCAGCTTTTTTTTAAATTATTATCGAAAAAAAAATATATAATTAAGTGGAACTCAAATTCTTTAGTATATGAAAATTACCAAGTAAATAGAGAAAAAAATAAATGGTTTTTTAAAAGAAATTTAAGATATGGCTATTCAGGAAATATTATTGATTTGAAATGTTACGGTAAGTTTTTAGGAATATTTATAATATTTTTAAAAGTTATATTTTTAATAATTCAATCAATAATTGTTATTTGTATTCCATTTCATTCATACAGATTGAAATCTTTTTTTTGTGCTGTAAGAGCTTTAGGTAGGATACTTGGAATATTTAATTATAACCCAAAAAAGTATATATAATTTGAAATTAAGTAATATCCAAAAAAATAAGAAATATATATAAAATTATTTTTTTCAATTGATTGTAATATTTTATTTTTATCAAAATAAATTATTAATAAAATAAGAAACATAGGTTCAAAATATTTTTGAAAAATAAAAAACCCTGTTGTAAATGTGGACAGTATTAAAATTGATAGAAAAATACTTTTTATATTTTTTTCAGAAAAAAATAATATTAAGTATATTCCAATAAAAGAAGTACAAAAAAATAGTATTTTACTTTTTAAAATTAAAATAAATATTTTATAAAATATACCTCCCCCAACCGTAACTTTATATTCAAATGAATAGATACAAATAATTGTTAGAATAATTGAGAATAAAAAAATTTTTAGTCTAAACAAATTTTTAATTTTTTTTTCTGCGACAGGTAAATTTAAAAGATATTGAACAAAAAATGGAAGCAAATAGAATAATATAATAGAAGCTGATATTAATATTGCAGAGGTAAAGTTGGTTACCTCTTGATCCATTGCCGTAAGAAGAATTTGATTATTAAATAAAAAAATTAATCCTGGAGAAGCAAGAATTAATAAAAAAATGCCATTTAATAAAAAGTATTTAATTTTAAATTCTAAATAAAAATCTAGCAGAAGATATAAAAAGAAAAATACATAGTACTGCCGCGTATAACAAGCCAAAGAAGTAAAAAATACTGTTAAAAAATAATATTTAAAACTATTATAATTGCAATCTTTTAACTTTAGATGAAAAAAAATTCCAATTGTTAAAAAAATTAATGCAACTATATGATTATTGCCCCAAATTGCCGAATATTGAAATGCTGGAAATAAATAAATTAAAGAACTTAATAAAATTAAATTATACTTATTAATATTTTTAAATTTATTTCGTAAGCAAAGAAAAAAAATAATAGGTAGTAATAATGAAATTATAAAAACTATAAATAAATAATTTTTTAATGAATCATTAAAAAAGTATATTTGAGAAAAAATTATATTATGAAGTGGAAAATTTATTAAATTTGTATCCACACCCATCTCTAATTTTAACAAATTCGCAATATCTTCTTTTAAATATGTTATATATTGCCAATGAGTTGCCAAATCATTTACCACTCCCCCAGTTCTTGCTTTAATGTCAAATTCTAGCAAAAATGGGTTAAGTTCTTGAGGTCCGAGCAAGCTAGATAAATTGATTTTTAAGATAAAACTTATTATTGATGATGAAAATATTAAAATACAAAATAAAATAATAAAAAATTTATTTACAAAAAGTCTGTTTAATAAAATGAAAAAAGATTTCATATCTATAATAATACCTTATCACAAAAAAAAAATACATTTTCAAGATACAATTAACTCTATAATCAAGCAAACTTATACCAATTATGAATTAGTAATTATTTATGACGATCAAGATAAATCAGAACTCAGGCATGTAAAAAATGTTTTGAATAACGTTAAAGGAAAAAAAATCAGATTAATTGTAAACAAAAAAAATATTGGAGCAGGATTATCAAGAAATAAGGCAATTAGGTCTGCTAAAGGTAATTATATAGCTTTTTGTGACGCAGATGATAAGTGGAAAGTTAATAAATTAGATTACCAACTAAAATTTATGAAAAAAAATAATATTCAATTTTGTCATTCTAG
>MDSW01118782.1_pt1 | contig 12318 bp, 7 predicted proteins | sample 811171 | NCBI WGS metagenome assembly MDSW01 (sample SAMN05326641, study PRJNA326480) | marine metagenome | isolation source: seawater | place: Atlantic Ocean: North West | collected 2012
CCCCCGCCCCCCCCTCCCCCTCCCCGATCGCCGCCCTCGCCGCGTCGATCGCCTCCCCCACCGTCGCCGCCGTCGTCGTCGTCGTCGCCGCCGCCGCGCGCCGCCCCCCCGCCCCCCGCGTCGATTTCGCGCTTTTTCCTCCGCGCGTTTCGCCGCCGCCGCGAGCGTCGCGGCGGACGTCGATCGCTCGCTCCCCCCCGCGACGGCGACGCGGCACAGGACGACCGCGTCCGGCGCCGCGCGGTAGACCTCGCGGAGGACGCCCTCGTGGTCCTTATCGCTCGCCGACGCGACGACGATCGCCAGCCGGGGCCAGTCCGCGCGGGGGAACGCCTCGTCAAGCGTTCGAAACAGCGCCGCCGCGCTCGCCCGCGTGTGCGCGCCGTCCGCGACCAGGCGCCACTCCTCCTCGTCGCGCGCGTTTTCGTTTTTTTCCGCGGCGATGAGCTCGAAGCACCCCGGGCTTCGCGCCGACTCCAGCCCGCGTCTCAGCGCCGCGTCGTCGAACGACCAGACCGACGACGGGTTCGGCGGCGCGCGGAGGTCCCCGTCGCGCGCCCCCAGCCCGCCCCCGAGGCGCAAAAACTCGAGCGCCGCCACCGCGAGCTCCGCGTTTCGGCGCTGGTGCGGTCCCATGAGGGCGAGCGCGACGCCGCGAACGACGCGGCTTCGGGGATGTCCCGCGACGCCGCCGAGCGACGCGTCGATCTCCAGGTCCACGACCTGGCGCGGGAGCGGGAGGCGCAAAGCCGAAGGGGTCGCGGAAGTCGAAGCCGAGGCTTCCGCGGAAGCTTCCTCGGCGCCGTCCTCGTCGTCCTCTTCCTCGCGCCACTCCACGCGCCGTAACACGCACCGGACGCGGACCTCCCACTCGCCCACGAGCCGCGCCCTCCGCGCGGTCGCTTCGCCGAGCGCGACGGCTCGAATCGTCGCCTTTTCGCCTTTTTCTTCTTCGTCCTCGTCGTCGTCGTCCTCCTCCTCCTCGCCCCGGAGGTCGGCGACGAACGCGGGGCGGTGGGGTTTGACGACGCCGCACTTCGCGGCGACCACGGCGCCGAGGCTTCCGCCGAGGGCGTCCCAGTGGTCCTTTCCGATCGGGGTGATGATCGCCGCCGCGAGGGTGTCCGGCGAGAAGACGTTCGTGGCGTCCAACTCGCCGCCGACGCCCACCTCGACGACGGCGGCGTCGACGGAGGCGCGGGCGAAGCGCGAAAACGCGAGCGCGGTGAGCGCCTCGAACCGCGTCAGGGCGCCGCGCTCGGCGAGACGCGCGGACTCCAGGACGCGCGCGACGTCCCGGGGGACTCGCTTCGCCTCGGCGCGGTCCGCGCGCGCGGAGGTCCGGGTTCCGTCGCCGCAGACGATGCGCTCGGACGCGGAGTGCACGTGCGGGGATTTGTACGTGCCGACGTTTCCCCCCGCCGCGCGGAGGACGCCGGCGAGGAGGGAGACGACCGAGCCCTTGCCCTTGGTGCCCGCGACGTGCACGACGGGGTAGCGCTCGTGCGGGTCGCCGAGCGCGCGCAGGAGTCTGCGCATGCGCGCGAGGTCGAAATCGCCCGAGGCCTCGTGCGCGCTCGCGGCGTTCCTCGGCACGCCCGTGCGCTCGTGGTTCGTCGCGAAGCGCGCCAGGAGGTCGTCCAGCATCGCCGATGGGGCCACGGGGGAGGACGCCGAGGCGCGAGGGCGCGAGGGAGTGAACGGCGCGGGGGGGTGCGCGACGGGCGAGCGAAGCCGCGGCCCGCGGACGAGCGCGCGGGCGAGGCGAGACATCGCCGGGAACCCCCCCGAGCCCCCCGGCGTCCGCGCGCCCAGCACTGATGAGAGTCGAGGAACGATGTCGCACTTTGCTGGCGGACGAGACGACGCGCTCGTCAACTCAACGCGGCGCGCGCGGCGGATGAAAAAGTGCAAGTGACTCGTCGGTCTCGCGAAACGCGTCCCTGCGCTCGACACATCTCGTCGGACGCGACGACGCTCTCGCGCGTCGCACCGCGCTCGAGGGCGCACTCGCCCTCGCGCGTCCTCGCGGGTTCCCTCGCTCCTCGAGGACGTGTTCCTCGGCGCCCTGGTCGCGCCCCCGAGCGCCCCTCCCTCCCCCGCGGAGGAGGGTCAGGGTCCGTCGTTGTTGCATTTTCCCCCGCCCGCGCGAGGGTTCGGGTTCGGGATTCGGGTTCCCCGGTCGTTCGGGTTCCCCTCTCTTCGCCCTCCCTCGCCCCCCCCCCTCGCGCGATGCCCCCCCCCGCCCCTCGCGCGTCCGTGTTTCGGAGCGTCACGTCCCGCGAGTGGGACCCCAGACGCCGGCGCGGCCCCGCGTCTTCGCACCCCTGGCTCCTCCGCGGCCTCCGCCTGACGCGCGTCCTCGAGAAGCACGCCGGGTGCGTCAACGCGGTGGCGTGGAACGACGACGCGTCGTTGCTCCTCTCCGGCTCGGACGACCTGTGCGTGTGCGTCTGGGGCACGGGCGCGGGCTTCCCCCTCCGCGGCTCCGCGTTCACCGGCCACCGGCACAACATCTTCTCGGCGGAGTTCGTCCCGGGCGAGCCGAACGGCGCCAGGTGCGTCACCGTCGCAGGCGACGGCGACGTCCGCCTCGTCGAGCTCGAACGCGCGTTCGCTCGGGGGTCCGCCGCCGCCGACCCCGACGACGACGCCCCCCCGCACTCGCGGCGCCTCCACTCCACGCGCCGCCGCGCGCGCTTCCTCGCCGGCGAGTCCCCCTCCACGAGCGGCGCCGATTCGGGCTCGGGATCGGGCGGCGGCAGCGTCGACGCGAGCGGGACCCGCCACCGCTCGCTCTTCTCGCGTGACGGCGCGGCGGACGCGGGCATGGGCATGAAGCTCCGCTTCGTCCCGCGCGAGCCCTCGACGTTCTTGACGACGCACCAGGACGGGCGGGTCCGGCGCTTCGACCTCAGGGCGCCGACGAACCGCGGCGGGCGCGGGAACCACGACGTCCTCGCGGACCTCTCCGCGCAGGGCTCCGTCTCGGACCTCGCGTTCGACCCCACGGGCCACGGGTGGCTCTTCGCCGTCGGCGGGGACGACCCCTACGTCCGCGTGTTCGACGCGAGGATGGCGAGGGGAGGCGGCTCACGCGGCTTTCGCGGCGGCGGCGATCGGGGGTTTTCCTCCGGGGGAGGTGCCAACAACAGAGCTTCGTCGCCGAGCGAGCGGGAGCACCCCGCGCTGGTCCCCGTGGTGGCGAAGTACTCGCCCGGGGCGGCGTGCGGGTTTAACACGCGGCGGCTTCAGTTCGACGGCGTCAGCGGGCTCGCGTACAGCCGGCGCGGGGAGCTCGCGGTGACGTACAGGGGGGAGCATCTCTACGTCATCGACCCGAGGCGCGCCGCGGACCCGGACGAGGTGCGTCCGAATGGCGTGGCGGAGACGGGCGCGTTCGGGTCCGCGTTCGGGGACGACCAAGGGTTCGACGGGTTCGACGGCGGCGGCGGCGGCCGCGCCCGGGGCGGGTCTCGCGGAGGCGGCGGGTCTCGGGGAGTCGGCGGGTCCCGGGGAGGCGGCGTCGCGTCGGACGCCGCCTGGGGGCGGGCGCAGGACCAGGAGGTTCTGGGCGGGGGCCTCGGCGTCGGCGTATCCGGCGGCTTCGGGGTCGAGTTCCGAAGTTTCCGAAGCTTCGGGTCGAACTCCGGCGATTCCGGCCGGGATCGCGATTCGGCGTCCCCGGGTCGGTCCCCGTCGCCGGTTTTCGGGTACGCGTCCCCCGAGCGCGCCGCCGCCGATTCCCCGAGAGGCGTCGGCGGCGTATCCGGCGGCGACCGGGGGCACCGTTCCGAAGGGGAAGGAGGCGCGGGCGACGGATTCGGGCGCGGGGACGAGGAGGGAGACGCGCCGCGCGGGTTCGTCTCGGAGGACGAGGACGAGCGCGGCGGGAGGTCCGACGGCGACGAAGACTCCGAAGACTCCGACGCGTCGGACGCCTCGGACGACTCGGGCGGCGTCGCGCGTCTCCGGAGGAGTGCGGTCTCGCGGCGGAGCGCGTCCGTTCCTCGCGACCGGAGCGCGTCTCGGGGGCGATCGGCGACGCCCGCGCCTCCCGGTTCGTTCTTCTTCGGCGGCGGCGGCGCGTCGGTCGGCGGGTCGGCGGCGGCGGCGGCGGCGGCGGCGGAGGACGCGTGGGGCGTGTTCGATGAGGATCGGGTTTTGGCGAGCGCTTCCGCGCGCGGTTTCGGGTTCGGTCACGGCGGCGCGGGTCACGGCGGCGTGCGGAGCGTGCGGCGGTACGTCGGGCACAAGAACGAGAAGACGTTTCTCAAGTCGGTGGCGTTCGCGTGCGGGGACGAGGTTGTCGCCACGGGGAGCGACTGCGGTCGGATGTTCGCGTGGGACCGGCGGACGTGCGAGGTGGTGGTGAAGCTCCGGGCGGACGGGCAGGTGGTGAACGTCGTGTGCCCGCACCCGACGTTGCCCGTCATGGTCACCTCGGGCATCGACGACGAGATCAGGGTGTGGGAGCCCGGGGAGGGGAGGCACGGCGCGGAGGTGCCCGTGAGGAGGAACGACCCGTGGGACGACGACGACGAAGACGACGAGAGCGACGCGGCGAGCGCGGAGGAACGGGACGAAGGGGACGACGAGGGGGTGTTCGGGGGGGAGGCCGATTCAGACGACGAGTCCTCCGACGAGTCGGAGGAGGATGCCGAGGAGGAGGAGGAGAATGACGCGGAGGACGATACTCCCATCGCCCGCGAGGAGGACGAAGGGGAGGAGAACCCGACGCCGATCGAACCCGCGGAGGAGGACCCGCCGTGTTCGGAGAACCCGACGCCGACCGCCCCGGAGGAGGATCTGCCGCCGCCGCGTCCCCCCGCGGCGCGCTCGCCGCCGCCGGAGGGTCCGAGGCGGAGCAAACGCGTTCGCGCGAGCGGAAGCCGCGGAGGCGAGTGAAGAGCGACTTTTTTGGCGACATACGCGAGAGACTCGGCGCGAACGCGCGCGCGTTCGATATTTTCGCACGTAGATATTCCTCGACGTGGACACGATTTAAATGCACGAAGCGCGTCGACTCGCGCGCGACGCGAGTAGATACCCGACCCCACTCCTCCCCTACTCCTTCCCTACTCCTCGTGTCGCGCCAGTAGTCCTTCCCACTTTCCGCGTCGGAAGTATTCGCTTCGCGCGTCCCACGGTTCGCCGCCGCCGAACCGCCGTCGGTCCTCCTCCTCCTCCTCCCAGAGGAGGAGCATCCTCCTGCTGTACATCCTCCTCACCTTCGCCACCTCGTCGTCCTTGTCTAGGCCCGCGGCCTTGACCGCGATGACCGTGACGACGCCCGCGACGACGATGAAGAGCAGGGTGAGTATGCACTTATCCGTCGCGAGCCCCCTGGTGAGGTCCTTGATCACGCGCGTGGCTTTCTTGAGGCTGAAGTGGATCTCGTCCAGGTCGTCGACGATCTTCTCCATCTGCCCCGTCTGGTGCCCAAGCGCCTCCGCCGTCTGCGTCCCGAGCTGAATCGTGTTCGCCACCGTCGCGCGGCTCCGCTCGATCGCGTCGTCCGTCTCGCGCATCTTCCCGCGCCCGTACGCCAGCGCGTCCTCCGTCTCCATCATCTGAAGCTCCACCCCGCCCGCGTCCGCAGGCGCCTTGCCCGCCCGCCGAGCCCGCTCGGACGCCGCGTCCGCGCCCGCCGCCGCCGCCGCCGCCGCATTCGCCGCGCTCGCCCCGGAAGAGGGCGCGGCGGAGGACGACGACGACGACTTCGCCGAGAACGGGTTCGAGGGCGCGGCGGGCGCGGCCTTTTCGGCGGCGGCGGCGCTCGCGGCTTCGGCCTTTTCGGCGGCTTCGGCGACGCGCGCCGCGACGTCCGCCTGCGCCGATTTTTTGCGGTTGACGAAGGCGTTGAGGGCCTGGACCATCGCCTTCTTCCTCGCCGCCACCGCGGCGGGGTCCGCGGCGGGGTCCTCCAGGGAGACGCGCTCGAACTCCTTGATCAGGCGCTTGGACTCGGCCATCTTGCTCGTCATGCCCTTCAGGTGCGCCGTCGCCGTCGCGGGGTCGCCCTCGATCTTGTCCGTCTGGCGGAAGCCATCCCTGAGCATGAGGAGGGCGCGACAAGCGACGCGAGGAGGGGAAGAAAAGGGCACGGAGGGGTGGAGACGGGCGGGGTCAGCGGGGGAGGCGGCGGGGCGGGGCGTTCGCGGGCGAGGACGCGGGGTGGGGTCGCGGCGCGCGCGCGCACGCACTCGAGCTGGGCGTAGATTCCCTCGAGCTGCGCGTCGAGCGCCGCCGCGGAGGTCATCGCGCGCGACGTCTCGACGGGGAAAAGAGGCACGCGCGAGGCTCGATCCGCCGCGAGGGCCCCGAGGACGTTTGAAAGACCGCGGCGCGGGTGACGTCCGCGGCGGGTCCGGACGCGCGCGCGCGAGCGAACGAGGCGGTGGCCTCGAGCGAGCGGCGCGGAGACGGGCGACGCGCGGGGTGCGCGACGCGCGAAGCCGTGTGGCCGCGGGTCGTGCGACCGGGCGCGTCTCCCTCGGACGTTGTTGCCTCAAGACCTGACGCTCGAACGCGAACGGTCCACTCGACGACCTTCATTCGCCGACTCGCGACGATCGCGACCTCCTGCCGGGTCGGTCGTCAGGCGTTCTGTGCGCCTCCCTCACGCACTCTGGTCCGCGCGGCGTCCGCGCCCCCCGCGCCTCGATGTCGTTCCGAGTCGCGCCGACGGTCGCGGCGCGTCTCGCGGCGCACGCCGCGGACGTCGACGCCTCGGACCGGCGCGCCGCGGGTTGGCTCGTCGGCCCCGGCGCTCTCCCCCCCGGGACGACGGTGGTTGTGGGTTCCCTGCGCCGCGCGCGATCGTGCGCGGATCTCGGCGCCGATCTTCGCCGCGCCGCCGAGCTCCTCCCCGGCGGCCTCGAGATCGTCGGCGCGTACGTCGCCGGGGACAAGCCCGAGGCCGAGGCGCTCGTCGCGGAGGTCAAGCCCCACCTCGAGGGCGGGTTCGCGGTCGCCACGACGCGCCCCGACGGCTCCGCCGCGTTCCACCACCGCTTCTCCACCGCCGACGCGATCGTCGCCGCGGCGCACGACCCCCTCCCGCCGGGATGGCTCGAGCGCGAGTACGCGCTCTTCCGGTGCGCGTTCGCGGCGCGCGTCGACGGCCCCCTCGGAGACGACGACGTCGACGCGGACGCCGCGTTCGCCGCGTCCGTGGACGCCGCGGCGCGAGAGGCGGAGGACCCGAGCGCCGTCTTCCTCGTCCGTCTCCCGAGCGCCCCCTCGTCCGCGCGCGACGACGGGTTCGACGCCGCCGCCGCCGCCGCCGCCGGGAAGAAGAGCGCCGGAAGCAAGGGTAACAAGGGCGGTCACAAGGGCGGTAACAACAAGGGCAACAACAAGGGCGGCTCCGGGAAAAACAACAGGGCGACCGCCGACGACGACGGGGCGTTCCGCGCCGCGGGCCCGGACCCGGCGCGACTCGTCGCCGGCGTCGGCGGCGCTCGCGACGCGTCGATCGTCGGCGACGCGTTTTTCCCCGTCGGCGAAGCGTCCGATTCGACCGACGACCGAGGAACGACCGGAGGCGGCGCGGCCGCGTGCGTCGAGATGATCGCGCTGACTCGAACCGGCGTCGCCGCGAGTCACTCCGCGGAGTCACTCCCGGAAGGGGCGCCCCCCCCCGCGCCGTCCTTCGCGTTCGATCCGGTCCCCGCGGAGGACGCGCGCGGGGCGGCGGATGAGGCTTCGGACGACGTCGTCGCGGACGCTTCTTTCGCCTTCGCGGCTCGCGCGGACGCGCTCGCGTACGTTCCGCGCGCCGGCGCGACGGTCGCGGACGCGGCGGCGGCGATGCGCGCCGAGCTCGCGCGGCGCCTCCGCTCGCTCGCGTTCGCCGCGTCTCCTCGCGCGGCGGCGGATGCCGCGGCGTCGTCGTCGGGATCGTCCTCCGGCGGGCGCGCGCGGGTGTGCCTTCACTTCGCCCCTCCGGGCGTCGGCCACGCGGTGAGCGCGGCGTACGACCTTCCGCGCGCGGCGCTCGGCGACGACGGCGCGGTCCGCGCCTCCTCCGCCGCCGACCCGGACGCGGGGCTGGAGGCGACGCGCGAGGCGATGCACTGGCGGCTGGGCCTCCCGATGGACCGACCGATGCTGAGGGTCGCCAACGCGTTCGCGCCCGTCGCGGAGGCGTATTTGACTTCGACTTCGTCGGGCGCCGCCCCGGGCTCCTCCCCGGGCTCCTCGTCCTCGTCCTCGAAACGCCTCCGCGACGTCCACGCGCTCGCCCCCGGCGGCTTGCCTAAGTCTCACGTCGGCCCCGGGGGTTCGCCGCACCTCGTCCGCGGGTCGTACGACTACTACCACTACATGCAGGACCGCTTCGACGACGCCGGGTGGGGGTGCGCGTACCGCTCGCTCCAGACCATCGCGAGCTGGTTCCGCGTCAACGGGTACGCGTCGGCACCCGTGCCGTCGCACGGCGACGTGCAGGCGTGCCTGCACGCGATCGGGGACAAGCCCGCCAGCTTCGTGGGGAGTAAGCAGTGGATCGGCGCGATCGAGCTGAGTTACGTCCTCGACGAACTCTTCGGGGTGTCGTGTAAGATTCTCACCGTGCAAAACGGGCGAGAGGATCTTCCGGGAAAAGCGCGCGAGCTCGCCGCGCACTTCGACGACGTCGGGACGCCGGTCATGATGGGCGGCGGGCAGCTCGCGTACACGCTGCTGGGGGTGGAGTACGACGAGAGGAGCGGGGAGTGCGCGTTCCTGATCCTCGACCCGCACTACACGGGGGGGGAGGACGTGGGGAAGATCGTGCCGAGGTGGTGCGGATGGAAAAAAGCCGAGGAGGTCTTCGCGAAAGAATTTTACAACCTCCTCATGCCGCAGCCGCCGAGGGGGGTGTAGCGCGACGACCTTCTAAAAGCGCGGCGACCTTCTTTCATATGATGATGATATTCGAAAGTCGTGCGGCGATCGGTCATCGCGAGGACGCGGGCGACGGTCGAGTGAGACGTGTCATCGCGCTCAGAATACTATTAGACGGCGAGACTTCTGGGCTAAGCTACGGCGCCGCCGCGACTCGAGGAGAGGCGGGGAACATCAAAGAATCGGTGTGCGACACTGAGCTCGCGGAAAACGCGTCGAAATCGCGAACGACGGTCGTGCGTCGCTCGTTCGAGCTTCGATTGCGCGTCGTGTCGTCATCGCTCCTCCTCCTCACTTGCCGAAGAGGGAGAAGGCCTTCTTCTTCTCCTCGAGGGGCTCCTTGCGGCGGCCGGGGAGGTTCGCGCCGAAGCGCGTCGGCTTCTTCGCGGGCGCGGCGGCGGCCTTCGCCTTGCCGCCGAAGCCGAAGCCCTTCTTCGCGGGAGGCGCCTCGGCTTCCTTCTTCTTCCCGAAACCGAAGAGCGCGGCGGAGCCGCCCTTCTTCGAGGCCGCCTTCGCCCTGGTGAGGTGAGGGAGGGGGGATCGAGGAGGGGTCGGGGGGATCGAGGGAGAGGGCGTCAGCGCGCGTTCGACGGCGCTCTGGGGCGAGGCGGTTCGCGACGAGACGCTCGTCGAGCGACGGTCGACGGCGCGACGCACTTGTTGGCCGCGATCAGCGCCTTCTTCGCCTCCATCTTTTGGCGGTACTCGTCCGCGGGCATGTTCGGCCCGAACCCGCCGATGGCCTTGACCTCGGTGGAGACGGCCTTGCGCGCGGCGCGCGCGGGCGCGGCGACGGGGCGCGCGGCGACGGAGGAGGCGAAGGAGAGGGAGGACATCGTGCGTGCGCGTGTGGTGGAGTGACGTGCGCGACGGTTTCGCGTGCGCGTAAAAAAGCCACGGAACCGGTGACGTGGCCGCTCGCGGGAGCGGACGAGTGGCGCGGAACTGGATGAACCGGCCGTGCGTGCGGTCGCTCCCCCCCCCTCGCTTCCGAACCGTCGGCGCGCCCGGACCGCGCGCCCAGACCGCGCGCGCACGCCGCCGCCTTCGCCAGCACCTTCCGCGCGATGTCCGCGATGATCACCACGCGCCTCGTCGCGCGCAGCGGCGCCGCGCGCCTCGGGCGCCGCGCCGCCTCCTCCGCCTTTTCCGCGCGCCAGGTTCTCCTCCGAGGCCCGGCCCAGACGAGAGGCGCCCCGTGCCGTCGCGCGATCGTCGCCTCCGCCCGGCGCGACGTCGGCGCGCGCGCGATCGCCACAGACGCCACGGACGCCGCCGCGTCCGCCGCCGCGAAGCCGTTCAAGCGCCACGAGCGCATCGCCGCCATCAAGGTGACCCCCCCCGTCCTCCCGCGACGCGCGGCGGTCGATCGACGACGCGCGATTGGCCCTCGGCCCGTCTTCGCGCCCCTCCTATCCACTTTTCCGCGCGATTCCCGCGCCGCGACCGCGCCCTCGACGCGCCCCGCGCCCCGACGATCGCACCCTCCCCCGCGCCCCTGACCCGTTCTCACTCCCCTCCTCACCCCCCGCTCGAAACGAAACGTCCGCGCAGGGCTCCGACGGCGGCGTCTCCCGCGTCGGCGACACGGTCGAGCTCCGCGGTTGGGTCCGCACGGTTCGCGCGCAGAAGGATCTCTCCTTCGTCGAGGTGAACGACGGCTCCTCCCTGAGCGGCATCCAGGCGGTGGTCACGTCCGACGCGCTCGGCGCGGACCTGCTCGGCTCCGACGGCGGCATCACCACGGGCGCGGCGGTGAAGATCGAGGGCGTCGTCGTCGAGTCCCCCGGCGGGAAGCAGGCGGTGGAGGTGAAGGCCACCGCGGTGCGTCTCGTCGGCGCCGCCGACGCGTCCACGTTCCCGCTGCAGAAGAAGCGCCACACCCTCGAGTTCCTGCGCGGCATCGCGCACCTGCGCCCGCGCACCAACACCATCGGCGCGGTGACGCGCGTGCGCAACCAGCTCGCGTACGCCACCCACACCTTCTTCCAGCAGCACGGGTTCCAGTACGTCAACACCCCCATCGTCACCGCATCCGACTGCGAGGGCGCCGGCGAGCAGTTCCAGGTCACCACCCTCCTCAACGGCGCCGACGGCCCCGAGGGAGCGGCGGACGAGGGAGCGGACGAGGGAGCGGCGGCCTCCGCCGCGGACGTGGCCGCCGCGGAGGCCCACGCCGCCGAGCAGGGCGCGGTGGTGAAGGCGCTGAAGGAGAAGAAGAAGGCGGGCGACGCGACGAAGGAGGAGGTGGACGCCGCCGTCGCCGAGCTCCTGGCGCGCAAAGCCGCCGCCGCCGCGCTCGCGGAGGGACCTTCCGCGGATGGACCCGGTGCTCGCAAGGTGCCTCGCAAGCCGGACGGCGCGGTGGACTACGAGCGGGATTTCTTCGCGAAGCCGAGCTATCTGACCGTCTCCGGTCAGCTCAACGCGGAGATTTACGCGTGCGCGATGCGCGACGTGTACACCTTCGGCCCGACGTTTCGCGCCGAGAACAGCAACACGTCGAGACACCTCGCCGAGTTCTGGATGGTCGAGCCCGAGCTCGCGTTCGCGGACCTCGACGACGACATGGACTGCGCGGAGGCGTACCTGAAGCACTGCCTGCTCCACGTCCTCGAACACTGCGACGAGGACCTCGCGTTTTTCGAGAAGAACGTCTCCAAGGATAACCTCCGGGAGCGCCTCCGCGAGGTGGCCACCACCGAGTTCGCGCGCGTCACCTACACCGAGGCGGTGGAGCACGTCCTCGCCGCCGATAAAACGTTCGAGTTCCCGGTCGAGTGGGGGTGCGACCTTCAGAGCGAGCACGAGCGCTACCTCACCGAGGAGGTGTACAAGAACCGCCCGGTGATCGTGCGCGACTACCCCAAGGGCGTCAAGGCGTTTTACATGCGCGAGAACGAGGACGGGAAGACGGTGGCGGCGATGGACGTCCTGGTGCCCAAGGTGGGCGAGCTGATGGGCGGGAGCCAGCGCGAGGAGAGGCTGGACGTCCTCGAGCGCCGGATCGAGGAGGTGGGGTTGGAGAAGGAGAGCTACTGGTGGTACCTGGACCTCAGGAGGTACGGCTCCGTCCCGCACGCGGGGTTCGGCCTGGGGTTCGAGAGGCTCGTGCAGTACGTCACTGGCGTGGAGAACATCAGGGACGTCATCCCGTTCCCCAGGTACCCGGGGAGCGCGGAGTTCTGAGCGAAACGGACGGGGAGACGCGAACGAACGAGAGGCGAGAGGAGGCGAGAGGTGTGTGAATACAGGCTGGCGGCTTTTCTGGCTTCGCGAGGGACGCGACGAGCGCGATGGACGCTACGTGCGCTCGTCATCCTCACCCGGGTCCTCCACGTCCTCGAGCTCGACCAGGATCGAGGGATGGACGGGGGGGTGGAGCGCGGGAGCCGCCGCGTCGCGAGCCGCGCGGCACTCCTTGCA
>MDSW01003145.1_pt1 | contig 12313 bp, 6 predicted proteins | sample 811171 | NCBI WGS metagenome assembly MDSW01 (sample SAMN05326641, study PRJNA326480) | marine metagenome | isolation source: seawater | place: Atlantic Ocean: North West | collected 2012
CGTATCCCGGAACGACCTGCGCAATGGTGCTGCGGATGGAGGCATGATCGCGCATCTGTTTCCAGTCCACCGGTGAAGACGCGCCCATCACTCGATCGGCGATCTCCGCAATGAGCGACGTCTCGGCACGGGGGCCCTGATGACGAACCTGACCGCCTTCACTGAACCGGACGTAGTTGAACATGCTTTCCTGGGTCGTGACCTGGGTTTCCTCATCCCGGGCCAGGACCGGAAGCACGATGGTCTCACGACCACGCCCGTGAACATGTCCGAGGTTCATGGTGGTATTGAAGTGAACGATCGTATCGATCGAAGACAACGCCTCCGAAGCGAATGCATGGTCGGGATTGGAACCCCACAGGTTGCCTCCGAAGCACCAGGCCAGACGCATGTTCCCAGCTCGCGCCGCTTCCATGCAGGCCAGGGTGTCGAGGCCCGGACGACTCGGCAACGTCACACCGAGCGTCTTCTGAAGCGCTGCCAGATACGGTGTCTTGAGTTCAGGCACCACGCCGACGCTTCCGATGCCCTGGACATTGGAATGCCCTCGCAACGGCATCAATCCCTTGCCGGGACCGCCCAGCATGCCTCGGGCAATGGCCATGTTCGCAATCTGCTGGACGTTCTGGACACCATTGCGCTGATGCGTGATGCCCATCGCCCAGCAGAAGATGGTCGAACGGGAGGATGCATAGAGATCCGCGATCCGGTCGATCTCGGCGCGCTCAATGCCACTGGCCTCCGTGATCTGCTCCCATGACAGATTGGAAATCACTTGGACCAGTTCATCCCAGCCCTGGGCATGATGCGTGACGAAGGATTCATCGACAGCGCCTCGCTCGATGATCGCCTTCGTGATACCGGTCATCAGCATCGCATCACCACCGATGTGCGGCTGCACGTAGAGATCCGAGATTCTCGTCGCACGCAGCATGCTTCGAACACTGCTGGGAACCTTGAATCGATCGAGTCCGATCTCTCTGAGTGGATTGATGACGATCACTCGACCACCGCGTCGTTTGAGACGCATGAGCGAACTCATGAGCCGAGGATGGTTCGATGCAGGATTGGCGCCGATCAGGAAGACCAGATCGCATGCCTCGAGATCCTCGAGTGTCACCGTGGCTGTCCCCGAGCCGGTGACGCTGGCCAATCCGACACCGGACGCCTGATGGCAGTAATAGGAACAGTTGTTGACGTTGTTGGTCCCCCAGAGTCTCGCGAAGACGTGCAGGAGGAAGGCGGCTTCGTTGGAGGAGCGACCACTCGCATAGAAGAACGATTCATCCGGCGAGACCGAGGACATGGCATTCACGATTCGGTCGATCGCTTCGGACCATTCGATCGGCCGATAGGCCAGATCCATCGGACCGGCGATCATCGGGGTCGTCAGTCGACCGAGTCGCTCCATCTCGCGAGGCGTCATGCGGCTCATCCGATCAAAGGAAAGATCGGCGATCATCTCCCGGGTAATGGCCGGCTGAAGATCGGCGCCCATCGCCTGGATGGATTTCTTGCAGACCTCCGGGAAGTGCCCCTTTTCATTGACCATGCCGCCACGTTCGCCGCCCATGCCCAGTGCACAGGTCTTGCAGGCGTTTCGACTGCGTAACGCACCCCACATGCGACGAAGTCCACCGACCGCCCGAGCCGTTCTCAGGCTGTAGGCAAGTGCGGGCCATCCTCCACCATGTGCGGGTCGACGTGGCATGACTGTGAACACTGTATCGCTTCGGAGGAGATTTCAAGAGCCTGATAGCATTCCTGCATGTCCGATGACCCCGTCCATCCCGCCGCCACCGGTCCGAACTCGGATCGGCTCACGGGTCGACTGCTTCTGGTTGAACCCGACGAGCTCGTCCGTCGCATGTTGGCCATGAGCCTGCATGGTCTCGGTCATACGGTGCTCACTGCGGAGGACCTCTCGACCGCTCAGCAGGAGATCCAGGAGGACCGTTTCGATCTGGTCGTTCTGGATGCTGATTTCACGGATGCCCTGAACCTTCTGGACTGGCTCAAGGAGCAGGATTGTCCGACACCCGTGATCGTGACATCGGCTCGGGAAAAGACCAACCAGATCGTGCGGGCATTCGATCGGGGTGCCGCGGACTATCTGACCAAGCCGATCAACCTGTCCGTGATGGCCGCTCGGGTCCAGGCCATCCTGCGACTGATGGCCGATCCGGAGGACACCCGCAGTCAGATGCGGCCACTGGATGCGCTCCGCGTCATCGATCTTCCAGCGATCGATCGGCAGCTCGAACAGGTCTCGAGCGGTGGCGGTGGTGCCGCCACGTTGCTGGCCGTCAACGACATCCTGCGCGACGTGCTCAAGGCTGAACGTGCGTCCGTCTTTCGATATGACGAAGATCGACATGAACTGCTGACGGTGGTCGCGCATGGTGATGATGATGAAACCGAAGACTCGCCACTGATCCGGATGAATGCGGATACGGGACTGGCTGGCGCAGCGTTGCGACTGAACCGGATGCTGAACATTCCGGATGCCTACGAGGATGACCGGTTCAATCAGGAGTTCGACAGAAAGACCGGCTTCAAGACGCGCTCCGTGCTCTGCTTTCCACTTCACGATGAAGACAACAAACCCATCGGCGTCGCACAGGTCCTGAACCATGATCACGGACCGTTCACGGCCGAAGCGGAAATCATCGCAGGCCAACTGGTCACCCGCTGTGCCCACGCGTTGTCAGCCGCATTCTTCGACGACCCGGACGCCATGAACCTGGCGGCCACGATCGTGGCCAAGTCACCCATCCTCCTCGAAGACACGCTCGTGATCGACAGCGGTGACCAGGACAGTCCGGTGATCGTTCCCGATCCGAGCCAACCGATGTCGATGGTCGGAACCTCCCTGGGACGCTACCGACTGCAGTCGATTCTGGGTTCCGGCATGCAGGGTGTCGTCTTCAAGGCGTCGGATGAACTGCTCGAAAGAGACGTCGCGATCAAGCTGCTTGGTCTGTATTCCGGTCGCATCGAGCACCTGCGATCACAGTTCATGAGCGAAGCCCGCTCGATGGCCAGACTGAACCATGCGAACACCGTTGCGATTCATGATGTCGGCGAATACGAAGGATCGATGTATCTCGTGATGGAGCTCTGCAAAAAGACGGTCGGCAGCTGTCTCGAAGACAACTCGAAGATTCCCTACCAGCAAGCGCTGGAGATCACGAGGGACGCCTGCCTCGGACTGTCCGCAGCGCACAAACGAGGCATGATTCATCGTGACATCAAGCCCGACAACATTCTTCTGGATTCCGATGGAACCGGAAAGCTCAGCGATTTCGGTCTGGCCATGGCGGCCAACACGACCGATGTCTCCGGTGACAACCGCATCGTCGGGACGCCGCACTACATGAGCCCGGAACAATGCAGGGCCAAGCCGGTCGATCATCGAAGTGATCTCTACGCCCTTGGCGGCACCTTCTTCCACATGCTCACCGGATCGCCGCCCTTCGGACATCACGACCGATTGAACGCCGTCCTGCGGGCCCAATGCACCGAAGCGATCCCGGACCCGGGCCAGAACAATCCGGATGTACCGGAAGACTGCACGGCTGTGATCCGGATGTGCATGGCCAAGCAGCCTGCAGCTCGATACCAGAGCGCTCAGTCCCTTCTGGAGGACATCCAGGCGTTGCTGGATCGCGTCGAGGTCACCTGAACAGGCGATTCAAGCTATCCTGATGTTTCGGAGCCATACTGGTGTCCGAAACGGAGCCAACCGACTTGTCCACACCAAGCGAATTCAGTACGACCGGCACATCCCTGTTCGTGAACTTCGAACAGGATGGCAAGGTACTCATCGCTCGCATGGTCGGGCCCAACATCGGTCAGCGCGAATCCGAAATCATCACGGCCGGCTTCGAACGGGCACTTGAAGCCGACAGTGGTTCGACTCACCTGCACATGGACATGACCGAAGTCGCGTTCCTGAACAGCATGGGAATCGGCATGCTTGTCGATATTCGCAACAGGACGTCCGCCAAGAAGATGAAGCTTGTTCTGGGTGGTGTTCGACCTGAACTCGAACAGCTGCTCAAGATGGTTCGTCTCGACAAGCTCTTCAAGCTCTGCACCAACGACAAGCAGCTGGAAAAGGCACTCAAGCGCTGAGATCGCTCAGGAGCCTCCAGGCTGCTTCGACATGCGACCGTGTTGTCCGCCATTGACCGACACAGAATCGAATGACGAAACGACCGTCCAGGACGGCGTGACTCAATGCCAACTGGCCGGTGGCATTCGCCTGATCCATGACCTGACGCGTCCGATCGTCTCCATCCACGTGTGAAAAACACACCAGAGAAAGAGGACTCGGGGCCGCCAGTTCGAGGTTGGGATCCGCTTTGATCCAGTCCACCAGTTCCTGGACCATCGCCACGTGTTCCCGCACCATCGACTGGATCCCTTCGATCCCGTAATGCCGCAGGACGAACCACAGCTTCAGGGAACGAAAACGTCTGCCCAGAGGAATCTGCCAGTCTCGGTAGTCGATGACATGACCCGCATCGGTCGCCTTGTTGCGGAGGTACTCGGGCAGAATGCTCAGGCTGTGAATCAGGGCCCCGCGATCAGCCACCCACAGGCAGTTGCAGTCGAAGTTCACCAGCATCCACTTGTGCGGATTCATCGTGTAGCTGTCTGCCTGTTCGCATCCCGCCTGGATCCAACGAAACTCCTCGCAACAGGCCGCTGTTCCGAACATGGCCGCATCGACGTGGAGCCAGATGCCGAACTCGCGACAGATCTCGAGCAGATCCTCGATGGGGTCCATGGCCCCGGAGGCCGTCGTGCCGGTCGTCGCACTGACCAGGAAAGGCGTACAACCGGCAGCGATATCCGCCTCGATGGCTTTGCGCAGCGCCTGCGGTTTCATGGCGTAGGCTTCGTCGACATCGATGAGGCGAAGGTGATCCCGACCCATGCCGATGATGCCGGCCGCCTTCTCGATACTCGAGTGTGCCTGGTTGGATGTATAGGCCGTCAATGGTCCGGGACAGGCGGAGACCCCTTCACGAGTCGACTGACCATCGGTGATGCGATCCCGCGCCGCGATCATCACGCAGACCGCAGCAGAACTCGCCGTGTCCTGGATGACGCCACCACCGGTACCGGTCGAACGGAATCGGTCGCCGAGTCCAAGCAGTTCGGCCATCCAATCCAGCATCCGGGTTTCCATCTCGGTACAGGCCGGACTTGTTGACCAGAGCATGCCCTGAACCCCCAGGCCACTGGAGATGAAGTCCGCAAGGATCGATGGACCAGACGAGTTGGATGGAAAATAGGAAAACCAGTTGGGCGACTGCCAGTGGGTGATTCCCGGCATCACCACGGATTCCAGATCAGCCATCACATGTTCGAAGGGCTCGCCCGTCGATGGTGGCGATGGGGGCAGCGAGGAGGCAACGTCACCCGGCGCCGCCTGCGACAGCACGGGCTTCGACTCGACCTCAGCCAGATAATCCGCGATCCAGTCGACGACTTGATGGCCGTGTCGCCTGAAGTCCTCAGGATCCATGTGCGGTACGTTCGACATGATGGCTCAGACCGGTACGGCCTCAAGGGCTTCCTGGACATCATCCATGAGCAGCTCCATCATGCCGGGCCCGAAGTCGAAGCGAAGTTCAGCCGCCTCGAAGAGCTGAGGCAACGGCTTGGAACCGCCGAGGGCCATTGCACGCCGATAGTTGGCCAATGCACGATCAGGATCCCTGCGGTACTGGGACCACAACTGCAAGGCACCCAACTGGGCGATGCCGTACTCGATGTAATAGAACGGAACACCGAAGAGATGCAACTGCTTGTGCCAGAACTTGGCACGTTGGTCCTCGAAGCCGGACCAGTCGACATCGGGGCCGAAACGGGCATGCAGTTCGAGCCAGTAGATGTCCCGCTGATCCCGGGTGTGATCCGGATGCGTGTAGATCCAGTGCTGATAGGCATCGATGGTCGCAATCCAGCAGAGCGTGTTCACGATGCCTTCGAGATGCTGACGTCTGGCGCGATCAGCTTCCTCAGCCGTATAGAACTCATCCAGGAAGGGATGTGCCAGGAGCTCCATGCTCATGGACGCGACTTCTGCAAACTCGATGGGTGCATGGCGATACGCCACCAGCGGTTCCTCTTCGCTGAGCATGGAATGGAAAGCGTGCCCGGCTTCATGAACCATGGTCTCGACATCACGCTGCAGACCCGCGGCATTCATGAAGATGAAGGGGATCCGTCTGCGATCACGGTTGTACTGGTATCCACCCGGCGCCTTGCCCTTGCGGCTGTCCAGATCAAGGCAACCACCTCCACGCAGTCGATCAAAGAGGGTTCCAAGACCTGAATCCATGCGATGGAAGAGGCCGGAGGTCTTGGCGACGAGATCATCCGCACCCTCGAAGGGCAGAAGGGGTGAACGCCCCTTGATGTCGACCTCGAGATCCCATGGCCTGAGCGTCGAGAGCCCCAGCGCACCCTGTCGTTGTCGATTGGTCGCATGCTGCAGAGGCACGCAGAGTTTTTCGACTCCCTTGTGGAAAGCCTCGCAATCAGCGGGGGTGTAGTCGAACCGATGCATCGCCTTGAACATGTAGTCGCGGAAATCCTCACAGTCCGCGTTCAGTCCGATGCGGTTGCGAACCGCAACCATCTCGTCATAGATCCCGTCGATGGCTTCATGATCCTGGAATCGACGGTTGATGGTGGCGGCCCAGGCTTCACCACGAGTCTCCCGATCATTGTCCTGAAGGAACTTGCCCATCTGCGGCATGGTGTATTCCTCGCCACGGAACTCGACGGACATGGCGCCACAGATCTCGTCGTACTTCGTTCCAAGCTCCGTGTCCTGGGTGCTCAGAGGGATGTTCTCTTCGCGGAAGATCTTCACATCCGCTTCCATGTTGCGTACCAGAACGCCGTAGCGTTCCTGGTCGAGATCATCGACGAATGGACTCTGCACGATTCGACGATCCAACTGGAAGCCGGCTTCCTTCAGAGGAGGCTGAACATCACGGACATGATCGAGATATCGCTTGGTCACCGATTCATCATCCGTGTGACAGGTCATTTCGATATACAGATCCGCCGCGCCTTCGCTGGCCGCCGCATCGAGTTCACTGCGATCGAGCAGCAGGGACTCGAGACATCCGGCACACGACAGAGGTCGTTCCTGAAGACTCTTGTAGAGTGGCTCCAGCTGGTCCCACTGGGTCGCATCAAGCGTTGCGGGGACAAGATCGTTGGGAGGGGGATAGGTACTCATGTCGGCTCCTTCTCTGGCATGCGGTCATGCCGTGGACGAAGGCACCACCATACCGGCTTCCTGCCCGGCTGCCGATACGGAAACCGCTGGCAGGCCGATCTTCGACTGGATGGCTTCCGCCATGGCCTCGGATTCCATGGCATTCCGGCAGATCACGAACAGAGTCGATCCGCTTCCACTGACATGGACCGGTGCATTCACGAGTCCTGCAATCGCCTCGCGATGACCCGCCAACTCGGGGGCCACGGCCATGGCTGGGCCGGCCAGGTCATTGAAGAGAGTGTCACCGGTGATCTCGGAAGCAGAGAGTGTTCTCACCCGATCACTGTCCACACCGGGGGCACCGACTTCATCAAGGGCCTTGTAGACCTGTGCGGTATCGCATGACAGGCCAGGCAGGATCAGGACCGCATTCAAATCAGTGATGTCATCGAGATGTTCAATGGATTCACCAAATCCCTGGACGATGCCAACGCCGCCTGCGACGAGAAATGGAATATCCGAACCGAGACCTGATGCGACCGCTTCGAGTTCCTCTCGAGGAAGATCCAGCTCATGGAGGGCATTGATGCCACGCAGCATTGCAGCTGCATCACTGGATCCGCCACCCAGACCGCCTCCCAGAGGAATGCGCTTTTCCAGTTTCATCTGGATCGGCAGCGGTCGATTGAGATGTTTCTCCAAAGCAAGGTGTGCTCGTACGGCCAGGTCCGACGTCACAGGCCAATCGATATCAGGCTTCTGCAGCGCATCCTCGTGCCAGAGGATGGCGTACCGGGAGATGGAACCGGCGTCGAGGCGAGTCAATTCCATGTCGTCACACAGATCGACCGTGATCATCCACGAACTGATGGGATGCATGCCGTTTTCGGCAGGCGGACCCACGGACAGGGCTGCATTGATCTTGGCGGGGGCCTTGATGAGGACTTTTCGACTCATGTCACCTGACAGGATACGCTCTTGCGGACAAGTCACCACGATCCACTGGAGAAACAGGCATGAGTATTCCCTGCACGACCACGTTCACATTCGATGGCTACAAGATCACGGAGTACAAGGGCCTCACACGTGGAATCATTGTTCGGGCACCGACCATCGCACAGGGCATCATGGGTGGCCTGAAAAAGATGGTCGGCGGTCGCATCGGCGCCTACAAGGAGATGTGCGAATCCGTCCGTCGCGAAGCACTTGAAGAGATGCTGCAACATGCCCAGGACATCGGCGGGAATGCAGTCGTCGGACTGCGGTACGAGTCCTCCGAGGTCGCAGAAGGCGCAACTGAAGTCCTCTGTTACGGAACAGCCGTGACCATCGTGCCTGAATGAGTTGAATCAAGCCGAAGGTTCCGGTCTCGGCACCTTCCGAATCAGAGGCATGTCGTCCCCCCAAATGCCATAAATCGCATGGGACCACGGTCCTCTCAGAGCGGTTTTACGGGATTCATATCTCCATCAAAAAGATTCCATTAGACCCCCTTCACAGTCCAAATAGAATGAAGACTGGACATCCACTGGAGGAGGAACGGGGTATGAAATGGTTGATGCCGTTCGTGATGAATGTGCTCCTGCTTGGTGCGATCTGCGGGACCGCCAATGGTGAGTACTGGTTCGTCGATGATGATGGACAACAGGACAGCCAGGCCGACTTTTCAGTGATCCAGGATGCGGTCGATGCCGCATCCAATGGAGATGTCATCTTCGTCTGGCCCGGAACCTACGCCTCGACCGGATCGGTCATCAATTTCAAGGGCAAGCGGATCAGGATCCAATCCAACCCGAGTCTTGGCGGAGCTGCCGTCACGGTCCTTCAGAATCTGGGTGAGACATCAGCTGTCGTGTACGAAGGCAATCAACCGGGGAGCGGCCGGGAGCTGGACGGCTTCACCATCGTGGGCGGAACAAGTGGAATCCAGACCTTCTTCTCACTCGATGTCTTCAACTGCATCATCCAACACAACCAGAGCGGCATCAGATTCAACGATATTCTGGGCAGTGCCGAGATGAAAGTGGACAACTGCATCATCAGAGGCAATATCGGTTCCTTCCCTGGTGCGGGAATCGATATCACAGGTGGCCCTGTTGACATTGTGAACTGCGAGATCTACGACAACATCGCCCTGGGTACGAATCGTGGCGGAGGCATTCATATCGGCGGCACCTCTTCGATCGTGACCATGACGGGGTGCCGTATCCGAAACAACAATGCGGGTGCAGGCGGCGGCTTGAACATCCAAGGAAATAACTCGGTCATCACGATCGAGGATTGTGAAGTCAAATGGAATATCGCACAGTCACAGGATGGCGGAGGCATTCGCAACAATTCGAACGGTGAACTCAGCATCACCAACTCGACCATTTGCGAAAACCTGCCCCAGAACACCTATGGAAGTGTTCCCCTTGATGAATCGAACTGCGTGTCCGATTCCTGTAATGATCAGGATGAGGATGACATCATCGACGCCTGCGACACGGACACGTTCCATGTTCCAGATGACTTCCCCACGATCCAGGAAGCGATCGATCATGCCAGTGACACCGATACGATCGTTGTTTCAGCTGGTACCTACACAGGCACGGGTGATTCGGTCATCGATACCAAGGGGAAGGCCATCACCATCCTTGGTGAACAGGGAAACGGGGATGTGGTACTCGATGGAGAACATCAGCGGAGAGTCGTCGTCTGCACCAATGGGGAAGACGAACACACGATCATCAAAGGGTTTCGTATCACCAACGGATACAGTGCCGCTGGAAGTGGCATCTACTGCCATTCGAGCAGCCCGCTTGTCAGTGACTGCATCATCACCGGGAATGACGCCGTTTCTTCGGCAAGTGGCGCCCTCTACGGAGGTGGTGGCGTCTACGGCTACAACTCCAGCCTGAACCTCAGCAACTGTCTGATCACGAACAACTCCTGTGACTACATGACCGGCTCAGGAGGTGGAGGTGGTGGCATCTGTTTCAGCTTCAATCTGTTCGATCAAGCGTCGCCTCGAATCGAAAACTGTTCTATTCAGCTCAACTCCGGAGTCGATGTGGGTGGTATTCAGGTCTCACAAGACTCTCATCTGACGATTGTCAACAGCGATATCCAGAACAACACCGGCACAGGAATCAAGGCAAGCGCATCAACGGTCTCGCTTGAGGGATGTGATATCTCAGGACAGGAGGCAGGCGGCGTATCGATCCATGCATGGGGCATCGAGTCGCCAACCGACATCATCGACTGCACGATTCAGCATAACGGGAATGGACGTGGTCTCCATTTGGAGAACGTGATTTCCGGTCGCATCGAGAGCTGCCTCATCGCCAACCACAATGCATCATCGATGAATGACGGCGGTTATGGCGGAGGACTTCGCATCTTGCACAGCGGCAGTATCTCTCTCAAGGACTGCATCTTCCGGGACAACACCGCCCTTTCGGGAGGCGGCCTGTCGGCAGGCTCTGAATCCATCAGCCTTATCGAGAATTGCACGTTCACCGGAAACCGTGCGGAGGGCACTGATTTCTGGACCGGAAACGGTGGTGGGCTTGCCTTTGGAGGTGGGAAGCTGATCAACTGCATCGTCAGCAACAACACGGCTTCGCAAGGTGGAGCGGGACTAATCAGTGGGGGTGATCTGGAATTGATCAACTGCACGATCGAGTCGAATCAAGTTGAGGATTTCGATTACCAGCCCGCGATCAAATGCTGGACAGGTGACGTGATCGTGACCGATTGCACCCTCAGTGGAAACGAATCCCTGAAGGCTGGACCAACTGATCTTGCAATCAGGAACACATACACCTTCACAGGTGTGAATTCCATAGAGGGACCGGTCAGAGTATGGTCTGGCGTCATGCTGTTGGACAGTACGACGCAAACAACAGTGGGTGACCTCGTACCCATGTGGTCGGCTGCGGATGATGTGAACCTGCAGTTCGATCTCGATCTTCCCGATGGGAATACCCCCTTGATCTCCAACGGCACCATCGCATCCGGTGGCTCCCTGAGCATTCAGAACGCGAGCAACAGTCTCCAGGAAGCTGCCATTGGCGATCTCTATCCTCTGATTCAGGCTGATGTCGCCAGTACGAACTTCGGAAGCATCGTCTTTCCCGCCTTGCCTGCAGGTCGAGGCCTGCAAATCATCGAACAGAATCAACGAGGTGACTCTCGAGCGGTTGAGATTGCGGCCGAAGTGATCGAAGTGGATACCCCTGATTTCGGCAACCCGCTTTCAGGCGATCTGGATGCCGTCCCATTGGAACTGAGATCTGGTGACGTCGATGGCGATGATCGTGATGAACTCATCGTTATGTTTGATGGAACTCCTGGTTTCATCGTCGTATACGACATCCAGGAAAACGGTCCACCTGTGGAACGGACATTCCTGACGATCTCAGTGGGAGATACACCGGTCGACATGGCTGTTGCCGATATCGACCTCGATGGTGATGATGATGTCCTGGTTGCGAATCAGGGCAGCAACACGATCAGTGTTCTCAACAGCACACCAGGTGCCTTCACCCAGATGACCATCCCGGTGACCTTTGGGACGCTGACCTGTGTCAGTGGAACGAATTGGAACGGCAATTCGCAACTGGATGCCGTGATCGGCCTGGATATCCCCGGCACGTCGAAAGACGAGTTTAGATTGATCCTCGACCTGATGAGTGGCGGATCGACAGGGCCTATCTTCACAATTCCCAACGCTGAGATTGACGACAACTTGTACACGGATGTTCCGACGACCGTAGAAGGATCCGATCGCAATGGCTGGGGTTTCGTCGGCGGCACCGAGAAGGGCCGTGTGCTCCGTGCCCAACCGGGAAGTACGACACTGACGGCAGTCCTTTCCCTGGAAGACAACAACTCATCCATCAGCGCCATCGTTGTCGAGGATCTGGATGATGATGGAGGCGATGGTCTCCTTGATGTGGTTGCTGCTTCAGCGGATCGCGGCTTCCTCTACCTCTTCGAGGGTCAGACGACTGGATTGAGCAGCAGTATCCCAGTGAATGTACAACTGCCCGTGGAAGATCTCACCGCACTTGACGC
>MDSW01046295.1_pt1 | contig 12313 bp, 14 predicted proteins | sample 811171 | NCBI WGS metagenome assembly MDSW01 (sample SAMN05326641, study PRJNA326480) | marine metagenome | isolation source: seawater | place: Atlantic Ocean: North West | collected 2012
CGATCCGGTTGAGGATTTCGGCAGGTCCCTCGAGCGTAGTCTCCGCGTTGAGGTCGTCCGCCGCGAACTCGACCTCGGCCACGGCCTGAACCCGGCCGTCGCGGTCCAACCCACGCACCTCGACTGTCTGCGTCTCGAGTTGCGGCACGGAACGTTCCAGCGACATGGTCAATCCTTCGGGTGTCGCGCTCGGCGGTCTCAGGATCGTCACTGGCGTGTCACCTGCTCCGTATACCGTCACCGGCCCGAGCGGGGAAAGACGTTCGGCAAGCACATCCGCGCCCGGCCCGTCGAGCCCGTCGGAAAGCCAGCGGATATCGGCGATCCCGCTGAACCCCTCGGCCCAATCGGCGACCGCCTGCGCCGCCTGGCCGCGGTCGGTCGGCCATGGCACGGGGATCAGCTTAGACAACTCGCCTCGGGCATCGCCGGGGGCCAGGGCATCGACCGTAATGGCGCTACCGTCGACAGGCGGCGCGGTGGCCAGCAGGATCACCTGCCTGCCCGAGCGGACGGCTCGGTCGGCGATGGCAACGGCGACATCACGGCGTGTCTCCCACCTATTCGCCGACGCCCAGCCATTATCGACCACCAATAATACCGGCCCACCGCCGCCGATCTCGGCTTCAGCGTTCCAGAGCGGCCTGGATGCCGCGACAATGATCATCGCCGCCAGCAGCAACCTAAGCAGCAGAAGCCACCACGGCGTGCGAGCCGAGGTCTCGCGCTCGGTGACAATACCGAACAGAAGGCGGATCGGCGGAAACACAACACGTTTCGGTAAGGGCGGCGTCAGGCGCAACAGCCACCAGATCGCCGGCAGTGCAATCAACGCCAGAAGCGCCCACGGCTGCGCGAATGCGAGAGGGCCGAGCGAGAACATCACGTCCTCCCCAGATCGCTGAGCGCGACATAGAGCGACATCAGAGCAACCTCGGGCGCTTGGTCCGTGCGGTGACGGGTATAGCCCCAGCCAGCGGCGCGGGCGATGGCCTGCACCCCTTCGAGATGCGTCTTGAAGACGTTTTGATACGTGCCGGCGATGGACTCGACATTGCCGATCACGGCGCTGCCCTCATCTTCCGGCCCTTCGAACTGGATACGTCCGTCATACGGAAACGTCTCTTCTGCCGGATCGACGATCTGCAGCACATGGCCACGGATCCCGTGATGGGCGTATGCGTTGACGGCAAGACGCACTTGGTCCAGCGGCGAGAGGAAATCGCCGATCATCACCAGGCGCCCATGGCGGGGCAGCATAACGAACGGCGGCAACCCGCCAGATGCGGCGTAGCCACCCTCAATCTCGTTCCAGAGCCGGCTCAATACATGCCTGCCCGAAGACGGCGGCGCACCCGTTCCCAACAAGGCCACGTGCTCGCCGCCGCGCACCAGAAGGGACGCTAAAGCCATCAACAACAACTCGGCGCGTTCCTGTTTCGTGGTGATCGTATCGTCGGAGGAAAACGACATGGAGGGTGAACCGTCGCGCCACAACCAGACGCTTTGCGCGGCTTCCCATTCGGTTTCTCGGATAAATATCGGATCGTTCTTCGCGGACTGCCGCCAGTCGATCCGCTGTACGCTGTCGCCCGATTGATAACGGCGGAACTGCCAGAATGTCTCGCCCTGCCCCACCCGGCGCCGGCCGTGCACGCCTTGCGACACCGTCGTCGCCACCCGTTCGGCGGCAACCATCAGCGGCGGCAGTCCGGCTGCCAACGCTTCGGCATTGTGGTGTGAACGCTTGACGCGCTCGGCCATAATCTTGCTACCTCAGGCGATTTTCTCACAAAGGGCGCCGATGATCTCCTCCAGCGTTATGCCCTCGGCGCGGGCGGCAAACGTCAACGCCATCCTGTGGCGCAAAATTGGATTCGCGAGCGCCAGCACATCGTCGATGCTGGGCGACATGCGGCCCTCGATCACGGCGCGGGCACGAACGCCGAGCATCAGCGCCTGTGAGGCCCGCGGCCCCGGTCCCCAGGAAACGTTCGCCTGCACCAGTGCCAGATCCGACGTTTCCGGACGCCCGGCGCGGACCAGCTTCAGGATCGCTTCGGATACCGACTCGCCGACCGGGATCGAGCGGACCAGGCGTTGCGCGGCCATCAGACTTTCCGGATCCATGACCTGCCCGGGTTTGACGTCTTCGTTCCCGGTGGTCCGGATAAGAATATCGCGTTCGGCGTCGAGATCGGGGTATTCGACATTCACCTGCATGAAGAAACGGTCGAGCTGCGCTTCCGGAAGCGGATAGGTCCCTTCCTGTTCGAGCGGGTTCTGCGTCGCCAGCACGTGGAACGGGCGCGGCAGGTCGTGATACTGGCCGGCAACGGAAACGCGCTTTTCCTGCATCGCCTGCAATAGCGCGGACTGGGTCCGGGGACTGGCGCGGTTGATTTCATCGGCCATCAGAAGTTGGGTGAAGACCGGCCCTTGAATAAACCGGAACGAGCGGCGTCCACCTTCCGATTCCTCCAGGACTTCGGAGCCGAGAATATCCGCCGGCATCAGGTCCGGCGTGAACTGGACCCGTTTGTCGTCGAGCCCGAACACGGTGCCGAGCGTTTCGACGAGCCGCGTCTTGCCCAGCCCCGGCACGCCGATCAAAAGGATGTGCCCGCCCGCGAGAAGCGTGACGAGACTTTCCTCGACCACCTGTTCCTGTCCAAAAATTGCCTGCCCGACAGCCGCGCGGGCCGCAGTGATACGCTCGGCAAGGGCCTCGACTTCGGCAACTGCGCTATGGCGCTCGGCGCCGTTCGGGCTATCTTTATCCTGTGGGGTGTTCGTCGCTGGCACGTCGAAGCCTCCTTTATGGGTTTACCGGGAAGCGTAACGGATGATTGATACGCCGGAAAAGGTCGAAAATATTACTTTTGCGCAAGCTTCGGGCGCACCCTGTCCGCCGCCCAAAGGCATCAAACCGCGACCGGGCCAGATTGTATGCGGCGATATCGATATGCGGATCGCCGCAGACGGCACTTGGTTTTACCACGGAACGCCCATTAACCGCCAAAAACTGGTCAAATTGTTCTCGACCGTGGTGCGCCGTGATGAAGATGGGGATTATTGGCTCATTACGCCAGCCGAAATGGCGCGTATCACGGTCGATGACGCCCCATTCTTGGCTGTCGAGATGGCAGAGACAAATGACAAAGGCGTGAGGGCACTGAAGTTCCGAACCAACGTCGACAATTGGTTCACGGCCGATGCCGACCATCCGATTCGTGTGGACACCGACCCGGAAACGGGTGAACCCCGTCCCTATATTCAAATAGCCGGGGACGGCACTGAAGCCCGGATCAACAGGGCTGTGTTTTACGAGTTGGTGGAGAACGCGGTAGTGGCAGATACGGATGGACGCGATATGCTGGTGGTCGAAAGCGCCGGCGAGACTTTCGTGCTGGGACCGGCGTCGGAGGAAACATGAACCGCACCCTTATTATGGAGCGCCTTGACCGGTCTTTCGAAAATTTCGGCGTCCGTTCGTCGTCCAGGGGCGATCACGACCTCAACCCGGACATGAGGCCGGGAACCGAGTTACGCGAGGCCGCGGTATTGGTGCCGCTGGTCGAACGCGACGAAGGCCTGACCATGATGCTGACCCAGCGGACCGACCACCTGGATCATCATCCGGGCCAGATCAGCTTTCCGGGCGGCCACATCGAGCCCGAAGACTGCACCCCGGAAGAAGCCGCGCTTCGCGAAGCGGAAGAGGAAGTCGGCCTTGACCGCGGACACGTTCGTATTATCGGCAGATTGGACCAATACATCACCCGAACCGGTTTTTCGGTGACGCCGGTCGTCGGCTTCGTGCACCCTGAATACACCGTCGCCCCGGACGAGTTCGAAGTCGCGGAAGTGTTCGAGGTGCCGCTCGCGTTCTTGCTCGACGCCGCCAATCACCGCCGCGATTCCCGCATCTACAAAGGGCTGAAGCGGGAATTCTATGCGATGCCGTATGGTGACTATTATATCTGGGGCGCGACCGCGGGGATGATCCGTAACCTCTACGATGTACTCATAGGGGAGGCGGAGGCGTAAATGGCCCGAATTATTTTCACCTATGTCCTGCCGCTGGTCCTGCCGTTCCTGATGTACCTGGCGTGGAACAAATACGCGCGCGCCCAGGCCCGCAAAAACGGCGGCGAAGAACCAAGCCTGCAGAAGGGGCCGATCTTCTGGTCGATTGTCGCCGGGTTTGTCCTTTTGGCGGCATCGCTGGTCACGTTGGCGGTGACCGGTGGCGATTCGCCCGATTCCGGCCGATATATTCCGCCCAAGTACGAAGACGGCAAGATTCAGCCGCCCCGATACGAGAAAGCGCCTGCACAGTGATTTCGCTTAATGCTACCCAGGAGCCCACCGGCAAGCTCAACCCGGAGCCCTGGCTGAGCGATGAAAGCACCGTCGCCGTGATGAATGCGCTCGCCGCAGGGGGAGCCGATGTCCGTTTCGTCGGCGGCTGCGTCCGGGACGCGATCGCCAAGCGGCCTATTCACGACATCGATATCGGCAGCCCCGAGGCCCCAGAAGTCGTGGTCCAGAGGCTGGAAGCAGCCGGCATCAAGGCGGTGCCGACCGGCATCGAACACGGCACCATCACCGCCGTCACCGATCACAAGAGCTTCGAGATCACGACACTCCGCAAGGACGTCGAAACGGACGGTCGCCGTGCGGTGGTCGCTTTTACGGACGACTGGATCGTCGATTCGTCCAGACGCGATTTTACGATCAACGCGCTTTCGGCGAACCGCAACGGCGACGTCTACGACTATCACGACGGGATTTCCGATCTTGCGCATGGACGCATCCGCTTTATCGGCCGCGCCGAGGAGCGAGTCCGGGAAGACTACCTCCGCATCCTTCGCTACTTTCGGTTCTACGCGCACTTCGGCCGGCCACCCTACGACGAAGCCGCCTTCAGCGCCTGCCGCAAGGAAGCCGAACAACTGAAGGAGGTGTCCGCTGAGCGGATACGACACGAACTGCTGCGGACCCTCAACGCGAAAGAACCCGAAGACGCATTCATCATGATGAAAAACGCGCACGTTCTGGAAGCGATCCTGCCTGAAGCGACCGAGATCGGGACGCTCCGCGCCACGGCATGGCTGGAATCACGTGCCATCATCATCGATGGCCTTCATCCGGATCCGATCCGGCGGCTAGGCGCGTTACTCGGTCCCAAATGCGACGGCGTCGGTGTCGCCGGGCGGCTAAGATTGTCGAACAAGGAAGCCGACAGGCTGATCTCGATGAAGAAATTCGTCCCGATATTCCAGATCCCCGAAGCGCTCGACAACATGCATTCCCGCATCAGGAAACTCGGCAACGAAACCGTTGCCGACGCACTGATACTGGCCTGGGCGGCGCGTATTGCCGATCAGGGGAAACTGCCCGCCGTGGAAACCGCCGCCCGGCGGGACGCGTTGGAGACCGCGTTCGCCTGGCAGGCGCCGCCCCTGCCGATCGATGGTGACGACGTTAAAGCTCTAGGCATTCCGACGGGCCCCCACATCGGCACGCTATTGGGCGCCGTCGAGGACTGGTGGACGGAAGGCGGCTTTACCGCCGGGCGTGAAAATTGCCTGGAAAAATTGAAAGAGATCATTGCCAACGAAGGGAAAGAAGACACATGACGGACCTGCGCGTTTGCTTCATCGGGGACAGCTTGGTGCTCGGCACGGGAGACGATGAATTTCTGGGCTGGCCCGGTCGGGTGATGCAGCGCGAGCGCGAAGCCGGCCACAATGTCACACTCTACAATACCGGTATCCGCGGCGACACCACGCTCATGGTCGAAGCGCGCTGGCGTGCCGAAGCCCAAGCGCGCTTGCCGAAGGAGAACCCTTGCGCGCTCGTCTTTTCGTTCGGCTGCAACGACATGGCGATGGAGGACGGCGTACTGCGCAACCCGCCCGAGGAGGCCCTTGCTTCTGCGAAACGCATGATCTCTGAAGCCAAGGACTGGTTGCCGACACTTTGGGTCGGGCCGCCGCCGGTCAACGACGATGACATGCCGTTTTCGTCGGCGCCCGGGCGTTACCGCTACATGTCGTCGAGCCGTAATGCGCAGCTATCGGATATGTTCGAGGCCGCCGCCGAGGAGATGGGTGTGCCGTACCTCGACATCTTCACCCCGCTTTCAACGGACCCCGCTTGGGATAGTCACTACATCAAAGGTGACGGCGTGCATCCGCGCGGCGGCGGCTATGCCATCATCGCCGAACACGTGATCGGCTGGGATGCGTGGCGGAAGTGGTTCGATGGATAACGATGAGAAAAATTCGGCGGGCGGTCTTGATACGCGCCTTGCCGGCCACATCATTCGTCTTGTCGAAGAACGCGGCGCCGGAAAGACCATTTGCCCGTCTGAGGCTGCCCGCGCAGAGCGTGGCGACGATTGGAGAAGCCTGATGAAACCGGTCCGCCGCGTGGCACAGAATCTGGCCCGCGAGGGACGCATCGCGATTTATCGAAAGGGCAAGCCCGTCGACCCCGACAACTTCAAGGGTGTGATCAGGCTGGGCTTGCCGTAACCCGGTCTGCGAGCGCGTACGCGCCCGAATGTTCGATGCGGCTCAGCACGTGATACGCGGCGTCGTCCAGTTTCAGGCAGGTCAATATCGCCTGCTTTTTCTCCGGAATGACACGGAGCACGCGGGCGCGGATGTCGACCTGATAGGCCGGCTGAACGCGCCGGTAGGTCTCCTCGTCCGCCAGGCCGTCGATCCGTAACAAGGCCCCGGTCGGCAGAATTTTGCCCCGGTCCTCGACCACGAAACCGCCATAGCTCCATTCAACGGTATGGAACGTATTGCCGCCGATCCGCAAATAGAGTTGCGCCCGATCGAGCCTTTCGTGTTGCCGGCGTTCGCCGGATTCCCCAGCATATAACGTCATTTCAGCCCCCAATGGCATTTCCCCAGGAAGCCGATTATTGCTTTAAATTTAGGACTTTAGATGTGACACACGTCACTCGGCGGGCACCAGGACCTGCCCCGCCATCAAAGGTCGAGCGGTGCGGTATACCGTGCAGCTCTCGGCTGCAACGCCGTTGGCGCCCGTAACGACGTTGGCGTCGACCGGCAAAACCCCGGACGGATTGGCAAGCCTGAGATCGCCCGATTGTTCACGAACGAGCCGGTTCGGTACGCTGCCCGGTATCCGGCACGCGACACCCAGGCACATGGCCCCCGTCAGCGGCAGCACGCGATGCACCTGCCCCATCGAAACGATGCGCGCCGAAAGATCGCAGTCGTCGGATACGATCTGCGTCCCCGCCAATGTAGTGCTTCCGGCAGCGGGTCCGACGATCCCGATCTTGGGATTGCCGAGCTTTGCTGTTTCCGGCGTCTCGGCGAGGCCCATGACAACGGCGGCGACACGGCGTACCGCGTCCAGGTCCGCCATAAACTTCTTGTCGGCTTCGAGGTCGGAAACGCTTTCCGTCGCCGTTTTGCCGAACCGCTCGGCGGCGACGAAAACGACGGCGTTGGACGCATCGACGAGGCTGGCCTCGACCTTGCCGACGCCGGGGACATCCAGAACATCCATCGCGTTCCCACTGGGAAGGAGTTTCCCCGACGTCGCCCCGCCGGGATCCAGATAATCGAGCCGGATACGCGATCCGGTGCCGCTGACACCCGGGATTTCAAACCCGCCCACGGGTTGAAAGACGCCGTCCGCCACTTCGAAGGTGGCGTGATAAATTTTCTTGGTGTTGGTGTTGTAAACACGGACCACCTGCTGGCCTTCTTCGGGTTTCAGCAGACCGCTGTCGATCGCGAACGGCCCCACGGCCGACGACAGGTTTCCGCACGTCGCGGAGTAATCCACTTCCGGCCTGTCGATGACGACTTGGGCAAACGTGTAGTCGACGTCCGCCCCCTCGACCGAGGACGGCCCGACGACGACGGCCTTCGAGACGGAAGACACCCCACCGCCCATGCCGTTCAACTGCCGACCGTAGGCGTCGGGGCTGCCGAGCGCGTGCAGGAAGATTCGGTCGCGCTTCTCCAGTTCATCGGGGAGCGAGTCGTGGCGGAAGAACACGCCTTTCGACGTGCCGCCCCGCATGAAAATAGCTGAGTATCCTTGCTGTGGCATGCGCGGAGTTTAGAGCCGGCGTGCCGGACCGGCAACCAAGTTACGTCCGGATCATCCCCGCCATCTCGGCCAGCAGAATATCGCGGCGCGCCTGCAAAGAGACATAGACGAATCTCATGTCCGTGCGCTCGCGCACCATACGTCCCGGATACGGGTGATAGACCAGTTCCGTAGACGCAAATGCGGGCGACGCCGTCGCGACCTGGTAGGAATCCTCGACCGAGACGTCGATCAGCTTGAGGCCGGGACCGCCGTCAACGTCATCGATCTCGAACGGCACACGGGCAAGCCGGAGAAACCCCGTCTTGTCGTCCGCAGCGCGGAACCCGGTCACGAAGTTGTCGATCCAGTCCTGCAGTTCGTCCGAAACGTGTGTGTGTCCGGGTGCACCGTGGGGGTGCGAATGCAGATGCTCCGTCCCATGCGCCTGATTGTGGTCATGAGGATGCGGATGATGATGATCATGCGAATGCATGTGCGTATGAACATGTCCGTCGTGCGGCATTTACTCTCTCCCCCTCAGAACGTCTTGGGTTTGTCGATGATCGACTTGTGCGCACCCATTTTGCCATGCGCGACGAGCGTCCCCAGCACATCCACGATGACACGCGTTGCGAACAGCGACGTGATATCGGAAGTATCGTAAGGTGGCGAGACCTCGACCACCTCGAGCCCACAAAGCCCTTCGGCCGCCACCTTCCCCACCAGCGCCAGCGCTTCGCGGGGCAGGAAGCCGCCCGGCTCCGGCCAACCGGTCCCGGGCACAAACCCGCAGTCGACGCAGTCGATGTCGAAGCTCATGTAAACCGCATCCGCGCCGTCCCACGCTGTTTCCAGGGCGATCTCGGCGACCTTGTCGATACCGAGTTCCTCGACGTCCGACATTGAAATAATCGTCGTGTCGCGTTTGCGCGCCTCAACCACCGCTTCGCGCGGCACCTGCCAGCCGCCGATCCCGATCTGCACGAGGTTCTTGGCGGGCACGTTCGGCATGTTGGTGGCGTGGAACCATGGCGTCGTATGCATGCGTTCATCCAGATCCTTTTCCTGGATATCGGCATGGCGGTCGAAATGGATGATGCCAATGGTCTTGGACGTGCATTCGGCGATCCCGCGCACGGTCGGGAAACCGATCGAGTGATCCCCACCGACAATGATTGGCATGGCGCCCGACGAAAAGACGTGGCTCATCGCCTTGGTGATCTGATCGAAAGATTTCTCCAGGTTGGCGGGGATCGTGAACACGTCACCCGCATCGCAGAGCGTCATCTGTTCACGCAGGTCGACGCCCATCTCATAATTGTAAGGGGTATAGAGCGCCGAGATACGCCTAACCCCCTGCGGCCCGAAGCGCGTGCCAGGACGGTAGGTCGTACCGCCATCGAACGGCACGCCCAATACGGCGGCATCGTAATTCCCGACCTCTTTCACGTCCTCGATATAAGGCGCCTTCAGGAACGTGTTGATGCCGGCGTAGTGCGGCAACTCACCGCGCGCGAATGTCGGGATCGACTTGTCCTCGATGCTGTCCGCCCCCGGCAGACCGACGCGCAATGCCCATTCCCGTTCTTTCGACCAGCCGTCGCCCGGAATGTCCGCCTCCTTCAACGCGGCCTGCCAGCCCTTGAGCTGCATCTTGTCGAAGTCCGGGTGGTGGTGGCGTTTGCGTTCGCTGCCATCCGTGGCGGGACCGGCGATCCGCATCGGCCGTATATCGCGGTTATTGCTGAACATGAGCGGTTTCCTCTTGTTGAAGTTTCTCTGGTGTGAGTTCCGTATCTTCGTCGAGCGGCAGATCGTAAGTGACCGTGGCGCCGTAGGCGTCAGGGGCTTGCGGGTCCCAGCGCGGCTTGTCGAACACGAGCAAGCGGGTACCGAGACGGAAGCCTTCCTTGAGATCGTGCGTGACCATGAAAATGGTCATGTGCCGGCTCTTCCAAAGATCGAGCATGATCCGGTGCATGTCCGCCCGGGTGCCAGGATCGAGCGCACCGAACGGCTCGTCCAGCAGAAGCACCTTCGGCTTCGCCAGCAAAGCCTGGGCGATGGCAAGACGCTGCTGCATCCCGCCTGAAAGCGATTTCGGATAGAGATCCCGGGCACGACCGAGGCCGACCCCTTCTAGCATTTCCTGCACGTCATCGAGCGCCTTCCGTCTCGATGCCCCGAACAAACGCCCGGTCAACCGGGCTGCCTTGAACTCCGCCGACGCGATCAGATTTTCGGCGACGGTCAGATGCGGGAACACGGAATAACGCTGGAACACGACACCGCGGTCGGAGCCGGGTTCATTGGAAAGCGGCTCGCCGTCGAGCAGGATCTGCCCGCGGTCGGGTATTTCCTGGCTCAACAGCATACGCAGGAACGTCGTCTTGCCGCAGCCGGACGCGCCGACCACGGCACAGAAGTCGCCCTTGTTGATCTCAAGGTTCACACGTTCGAGAACACGCACCTCGCCGTAACCCTTGTGCACGTCGCGGACCGAGATGAGGCTCATAGCTCGTTCTCCTCGGCCTGCCATTTGAAGGCCCGCAGCGAGAGGTGCTTGAGCGCGAAGTCGAGCAGAAACGCGAGCAGCGTGATCCAGAGGACATAAGGAATGATCACGTCCATCGCCAGGTAACGGCGCACCAGAAAGATGCGATATCCAAGGCCTTCCGTAGCGGCGATGGCCTCGCTCGATATCAGGAACAGCCATGCCGGGCCGAGCGACAATCTGAGTGCGGCGACCAGTTTCGGGAGCACCTGTGGCAATGCGACACGGGTCACGATCTGCCACGTCGACGCACCTAACGTCTGCGCCTTGATGATCTGTTCATTCGGAAGCTGCGCGACGTTGAACGATATGTCGCGGATCATGTAGGGACCGATGCCGATCACGATCAGCACTACCTTGGCGACCTCGCCCAATCCGAAGATGATAAACAGGATCGGCAAGATCGCGAGCGGCGGCACCACGCATATCACGGTGACGACGGGTGCCAGCGTCGTACGGATCAACGGCAACAGGCCGATGGCAATTCCGAACATGAGCCCGATGCCGGTCGCGATCGCAAGCCCCATACCAAGGCGCGCCAGGCTGGCGACGGTATCCACCCAGAGGGTGTATTCGCCCTTGCGCTTGTCGGGCTCGAACGCGAGCCGTTCGACCGCTTCGCCGATACTCGTCAAAGACGGCAATAGCTTGTCGTTGGGGTTGGCCTCGAGCCGCGCATCGGACGCCAACACATAGGCCATCAAAAGCAAGACGAACGGCAGCGCGCCCAATATCAGCGCACTCGCGCCGTCCGCCTTGCGATTGATCAGTCTCATGTTGCCGGAAGCCCTGTCTTAGAGCTTACCGTCCGCCGCCATCGCCATGTAGGCGGGGTCGAAGCGGAGCTTGATGTTGCCGGAGTCGCCGAGCGTCTTGCCGCCCGGGAACGCCATCCCGACAAAGTCGGGCGAGGGCGCGCCCTCACCCAGGATGCCATGCGCGAACAGGAACTTGCGGACCACATCCATGGTCTTGATGAGGTCCGTGCTGTTCGTGAACTTCACCGCCTCGGCCGGATCGTAGAACATCTTGGTCGTCGCCAGCTGCGCATCGTATCCGGCGAGATCGGTGCCTGATTTTTCGGCCATGAAGGTGCGGGCCTTCTTACCTTCGGCGTCGTCCTTCATCATGATCGACATGGTTTCGAACCAGGTGCCGACCAGCGCCTTACCGAAGGCCGGGTTCTCGGCGAGTGTTTCCGAGTTGACGACCATCATGTCGATGATCTCGCCGGGGATATCGGCCGACGTATAAAGCACCTTTGCGCCCGGCTCGGCGGCCACTTCGGAGAGCAGCGGGTTCCAGGTCACGACCGCCTTCACGTCCGGCGTTTTGAACGCGGCGACGATGTCGGCGTCAGACGTGTTCACCACGGTCAGGTCTTTCTCGGTCAGGCCGGCGCTGTCGAGCGCACGGGCCAGCAGATAGTGTGACACGGAAAGCTCGACCAGATTGACCGACTGCCCTTTGAGGTCGCCGACACCTTTGGCACCCTTCATGACGACGCCGTCGTTGCCGTTCGAAAAGTCACCGACGATCAAAGCCGTGGAATCGACGCCGCCGCCGGCCGGGATCGAAAGACCGTCCATGTTGGTCATCACGCAGCCGTCGTACTTGCCGGCGGTAAACTGGTTGATGCTCTCGATGTAATCGTTGATCTGC
>MDSW01100349.1_pt1 | contig 12312 bp, 7 predicted proteins | sample 811171 | NCBI WGS metagenome assembly MDSW01 (sample SAMN05326641, study PRJNA326480) | marine metagenome | isolation source: seawater | place: Atlantic Ocean: North West | collected 2012
ACTGCAGGTTTAGGAGGCATGGGTGGCGCACAACCCTTGGCTGTAAAAATGGCAGGAGGGGTTATTATATGTATTGAAATTGATTCGCATCGCATTCAAAGGAGAATTGAGACAGAATACTTAGATAAATCTACTGATTCATTAAATAATGCATTGCAAATGGCGCAAAAAGCATTGAAAAATAAAACCCCAATGTCCATTGGTTTACTTGGAAATGCAGCTGATATCATACCTAAAATTGCTAATAGTGAATATGTTCCTGATATTGTTACAGATCAAACATCAGCACATGACGAACTAGTAGGTTATGTGCCAAATAATTATACTTTTCAAGAAGCCGACCAATTACGTAAGGTAAATCAAAAAAAATATATTTCTGAATCAAAACGAGCTATGGCTGAGCATGTTGAAGGTATGTTGAAATTAAAAGAGAAAGGTGCCATTGTATTTGATTATGGCAATAATATTAGAGCTCAAGCATTAAAGGCAGGCGTTACCAATGCTTTTGATTTTCCGGGTTTTGTCCCAGCTTATATAAGACCTTTATTTTGTGAAGGGAAAGGGCCTTTTAGGTGGGTTGCCCTCTCTGGTGACCCTGAAGATATTTATAAGACAGACCAAAAAATAATTAAACTTTTTCCTGAAGATGAAGCACTGTGCAATTGGATAAAAATGGCTAGAACAGAAGTTAAGTTCCAGGGGCTTCCATCTAGAATTTGTTGGTTAGGGTATGGACAAAGAGCAAAATTTGGTCTTGTTTTAAATAAGATGGTCCGTGAAGGAGAATTAACTGCGCCAGTTGCAATAGGAAGAGACCATTTAGATTGTGGATCGGTTGCATCTCCAAATCGAGAGACAGAAGCAATGAAGGATGGGAGTGATGCAGTTGCAGATTGGCCATTACTAAACGCAATGCTTAATATAGCAAGTGGTGCATCTTGGGTTTCTTTTCATCACGGTGGTGGAGTCGGAATGGGATACTCATTACATGCTGGTCAGGTTATTGTTGCTGACGGTACTATTGAAATGGATAAAAGATTGGAAGCTGTATTAACAAATGATCCTGGAATGGGAATATATAGACATGCAGATGCTGGCTATAAAGATGCTATTAATAATTCAAAAAAATGGGATATTGACATTCCAATGCTAGAACATAAAAAGTAACCTTGATAAAACTTATAAATATTGGTCAACTTGTAACTTATAATTCCATTTTAGAATCAATGCATATTTTGAATGATGTTGAGGTAATCATTGAAAATGATATGATTATTGAGATTGGATCTTCGTTAAGAAAGGTTGAGGATGTAATTGACTGTGAAAATAAACTTGTCACGCCTGGATTTGTTGATCCTCATACTCATCCAGTTTTTTATGATACAAGAGAGAATGAATTTGAAATGAGGTTGCAAGGATACTCTTATCAGGATATTGCAGATTCAGGAGGTGGAATAAAAAATAGTGTTTCAGATGTGAGAACTGCTAGTGAGTCAGATTTGATTGAACGAGTTAAGAGACGTATGGATAGTTTTTTAAGCTTAGGCACGACAACTATAGAATGTAAAAGTGGGTATGGTTTAAGCACGGAGTCTGAGCTAAAATCACTTAAGGTTATACATGAGGTAAATAATTCACATCCTATTGAAATGGTCCCGACTTTTATGGGCGCACATGCTTTCCCATATGAATTTGAAGATGACCATGAAGGGTACGTTGACCTAATATGCAATGAAATGATTCCAGAAGTTGCAAAACAAGGTATAGCAATTTTTAATGATGTTTTCTGTGAAAAAGGTTATTTCAATTCTATGCAAACTCGTAGGATAATAAACACCGGAAAAGAGTATGGCCTTTTACCAAGAATTCATGCTGACGAATTTCAAAACTCCGGATCAGCAGAGATAGCTGGAGAGATTACATCAATATCTGCTGATCACTTGATGATGGTTAGTGATGAAGGTATATGTTCACTTTTAGACCATAATGTCATAGCTACTTTATTACCGGGAACAACATTTTTTCTTGGAAAGACAAATTATGCTCCATATTCTAAAATTAAGGAAGCTGGTGTTGAAATTGCACTTGCAACTGATTACAATCCTGGAAGTTGTAATATAAAATCCATGCCATTTATAATTTCTCTTGCCTGTATATACCTCAAGATGAATGTCCTAGATGCACTACAAGCCTGTACCTATACATCTGCTAAATCTTTAATGATGGAAGGGACTATAGGATCAATAGAGGAAGGTAAGAATGCAGATCTAATAATTTGGGATATTAATAAATTAGAACAAATTCCTTTTATCATTGATCATAGTCTTATAAAGTATGTTTTCAAAAATGGGAACAGGGTATTTACCGCTTGATTCTCCGAAGAGTAAGGACTTAAAATTGAGGATACTATTTTAAACAAAACTATGAAATCTAAAAGAATAATAAACATCCTGCTTTTTAGTTTAATGATGAACGGTTCCTTTCTCTTTGCGAATTATGCCTTCAAGAAGAAAGTTAAGGATGTGTGTAAATCTTATCGAATATCTATGGAATCATCTCAGTTATCTCTTGAAACTGATGAGGTTGCAATTAATATGGTAAGCGGTAGAAATAACTTTGAAATGTTTATGCTTGTTGGATTTGCATCTGCAGGGCAGGCTATTGCCCATCAAAAACAGATGGGGTTATCCAATGCGTATATCCCAGGTACCATCCGTGTAAGTGTGGATGTACCTGTCTCAAAAGGAGAATTCAATACATTCATGGCGACTTGCAAGGCAGAAATGGCCATCTCGTTAGCTGACGGGCGCACGGACTCATCAGAGTTCATGCAGGAAATCATGAAAAAAATGGAAATACTGTAAGGAGTAATAATGCTACAAGATCCAAATTCTTTAATGGGACTATTAACTCAATACCTGCGTGCAGTTGGCTGGTCTGTTGCTGCTGCAGTTGGTTTCGCTTTTGGTATTGGAATTGCTTTAAAGGTCTTCGATATGCTGTCAACTGATATTGACGAATGGGAAGAAATCAAGAAAGGTAATATGGGAGTTTCTCTTATATTTGTTTCTCTTATTGTGATGGTAGGATTATTGGTATATAAGGTAATTTAGTTTACCCGAATTATTAACCAATAAAGGTCTTTTTTCTAGAAGAATTTTTTAAATCATTGATGAAATCTTTTCTAAGTAGGTTTCGTCAATTTCATCAAATTCGCAGATATTAGGTGAATCTATATCGAATACTGCCATGACCAAATCATCTTTTATTATGGGGATAACTATCTCTGATTTTGTTTTGGAATCACATGATATGTAATTATCATATTTACTTACATCATTTACAATTATGGTTCTTTTTTCTTTCATTGTTGTACCACAAACCCCATGACCTAGAGGTATATGCGTGCATGGTATAATATCACTGCTATAAGGTCCAATTTCGAGCATCGTTGGTTCTATTCTTAAATAGAATCCACAAAATACCCAATGGCTGAATTCCATATGCAATATAGACGATACTAAAGACATTCTTGCTTGTGTAGATAATTTTAATTTTCCAGAAAAGATTGATTCGATTTTGCCTATAACATTATCATATTTAGTTTGTTTTTTCATTAAAATAAGAATAAATAAATGTACATGATGATTGGAGAAATAGTTGTATTTAATAAATTAACTGCATCATTATTGATTAAGGAATATCCTTGAAAAAGACTATTGTTTTCATTTTCTTTTTCAGTTATTTCACCATTTTGATCTTTGTATTTTCCTTGTATAGTAGCTCCAAGAACAGAATCAAATAAAGAAGCCAATAAACCCGAAAATATTATCCCATAGATTATGTGACTTTGTATGGGCATTAGTAACCAAGCGATAAGACCAATAATGCAACTTCCCAATAATGAGCCAAGAGTCCCAATTCGAGTTATGCCACCTGACATGCCATGATTAACTGGTTTTAATGATACAATAGATATGGGTTTTTGTTTCGATAATTTACCAAATTCAGTCCCCCATGTATCTGACATTGCTGCAGCAACACTAGAAAAAAATAAGTAAATTAAAATTGGATCATTATTAAAGTGACCAACTATGCATATCAATAATGCGATTCCTCCATTTGCGTAGACTTGAAGAATATCTCTTCTTGAGCCTTTTGACCTATAGAAAGAAGCATTTTTTAATACTTTACTTAATAGTGAACTCAATATGAAGAATGTAGCCATGGATATGAGGTGATATTTAGATCCAAATAGTATTATAAGGGTTCCCATGATTCCTCCACCAAAAACACCATCTAAAGATAATGTCTTTAAACTATAGGCTATGAAAAAGAGAAAAGTTATTGATATAATCAAAAGTAGCTTTTTTGAGAATAAAATATCTATGATATTTAATGAAATATTTGGAATTCCCTCTAAAAAGCCCAGCATGAATAGAATGCTTATAATGGGGATTGATAAATTATCTGAACCTCTGGAACTAGTTATTTCTGCAATAGTTGCAATAATTGCTGTAAATAACGTAAAGAATAATAGGTACATAATAGAAAAATCAAATAGGAATTTGGTTATCAAGAAAATTATCAGTATTGAAGAAATAAAGAATGCAATTGTTCCTTTTACGGTCTTTTTATCTTTCCAAATAACAAATTCAATGTTTTTAGATGTTTTTTCTCCAATGTAAGACGCAAGAGGATCAGATATGGTCAGGAGTGATAAACTAATGATAACCAGTTCTGTATGCTGCCAGAAGCCAATTGAAATAATAAGATATCCAATTGGAAAATAAATTGTCCCATAGGTAATTCTATTTTGAGAATGAATGCCTTTGAACCTTTTATTATGGTATGCAAAATAATTTAGAATAATAAAGATTAATGCAAGAGCTACAGGTAATTCACAGCTATCAAAGATGATTGGAGAGAGGGTTATAAGAGAGCCTATGCAAATATGGACTAATCTGCGATTAGATTCAGGTGATAGCAATTCATATTTTAATAACAATTCACTCGTCATTACGAAAATTAGTATTGATATTAATATTACAAGAAATTCTAGCCACTCATTTTGAAATGGAAGCCATAAATGATAATCCATCCTGAAAATTATTCTTTGAGTAGTTAAATGGCAACGGCTTAACATTAATTTATAATAAAGTTAAATTTCACATAAATATTTTTGAGGAAATGGTATGCTGGTAGCTGTTAATGATTTTGTAAAGAGACAAGTAGTCTCTTCTGGGAAAACATATTCAAAAACATTGAGCTTTGATCAGATTGCTGATCATGCTAGAGCCCAAATGGAAAAAAAAATGTATAAAGAAGGTTATAGAGATGGAGTTCGCATAGTGATGGTCGATGAATCACTTAGCAATGATTTTGTTTGTCCATTTATTAAATTGGATGATAAAACAAAACTAGTCTCAAAATTAGTTCGTAGAAGGGAGGAAGAAGAGCCCTACATTCAAACAAGGGCATTGAATGGACATCCAGTAGAAACGGGTAAAGTAGAACTCATATTGTATAGACATGATGTTTTGGTTGAAAACAATGAAAATACAACTTCAGAAGAGTGGGAATTGATAAGTATCAATGCAATACCGAAAGGTCTAGAATCGCTACCAATGGGGCCAGTAACAATGATGAGAAATCAATTAAATTTGAATGGTGGGACAAAAGCATTCTATAATTCAAGTGAATGGGCTGAATCGGTTAGGTTTTGGCAAAAATATGCCCCCTTGGACCCAGATATCAATAATACATAAAATTGTTTACAATTAGGTAATGAATAATTAAGTTTAACCAATACGGCCAATTGAGTAATCCACAGTTAATTTGGCTTAAATAGAAACCGAGGTAACATAATGCGGAAATTATGCACTCTATTCCCTTGCTATAGTGGGTGGAGTCCAATTATTACATTTATTCTATTGATGTCTTGTGTGCTTGGACAAGGCTATGATATTGTTGGGCGTGCATTTGATGAACAAGGCAAAAAAATAGGTCCTGTAAGGATTGTTGTCTATGACCAAGATAAAAAGAAGGTCATTGAGGTTGAGACACCAAATAATGGAAAATTCAAGCTGAAGAATATTCCTGATGGTAAATATGCTATGAATATTTACGGACCCGATGGTTATGGTATTACAGAAAATATCAATGTGGATGGAGCAAAAATATCAGACCTCCAACCTAAGCTAAATCTCAGTCCAGACCAAGTTCAAATAAAGACTGAGGCTGCTGGTAATGGTGCATCCTTGAATTGGCAGGCAATATCAGGTTCAACAGAATATATTGTCTATAGGGACAATAAAGATATTGGAACCGTACGTGAAACTTTTTATTTGGATGTTGTAGACCCTGGACAATCATACGCATACAATGTAGTAGCTGTAAAGACAGATAAGTCAATGGGCGGAAGGTCGATTACTGAATATGGTAAAGCATCAATGCCTCCTCCTGAAAATGTAACATCTGAAGTTAAGAAAAATACGGTCAAGTTATCTTGGGATGCTGTGAAAGATGCTACAGGCTATGCAATATACAGGGATGGTGAGAAAGTCAAGTCAACACCAGATAATGAGTACACTGACTTTAAACTAAAATATGATACGGAATATTCATACACGGTATCGACACTTGATCATCACTCAGATGAAGGTAATCAATCAGCGAACATATTTTCCTCTACACATCCAGAAATAGCAAAAGTAAAAGGTCTAAAAGCAGAGAGTGGTGCTAATCAAGTTGCTCTTAGTTGGAAAACAGCCAAGAATAGTATTAGTTACAAAATATATCAAAATGGTACACTTGTAGACTCTACTACTAGCTTGAATACGAATGTTACAACTGAGGCAGGTACCGAAAATTGTTTTACAGTTGCAGGTGTTGATAAATATGGATCTTTGGGGCCTAAATCAGATGCAGCATGTGATAAAAGTCAATTTAGCCCTCCTGATACCATAAATGCTGTTAATGATAGAAGGAATAATAACTTGATCTCATGGAATTTTGTTGAGGGTGCAAGTTCATATAATCTATATGCGAATGGTAAGTTGCAGACTAATACAAGTAAGAATGAGATCAATCTCAAAAAATTAAAATGGAATACGGAGTATACCTATTACATTACTTCCTTGACCGAAGATGGTATAGAAGGACCGCCCTCTCCTGAATATAAGGTTCTTACTCCAAATATATATACAATAGAAGGTCTCTTACTTGATGAGACTGGTAATGCGGACAATGTCGATCAGGCAAAGGTATTTTTATACGATTCATCAGGAACTAATCTGGTTGAAGAGTTTGTGGTGTCAAGGAATGGGAAGTTTAGATTTGATAATGAAATCATAGCTGACCATTATACGATAATGGTCTATGGAAACGGCAGTGGGAATGGAGGAGATAGAGTCCACATAACTACTGAAGATATTACAGATTTGAGAATACCTCTTTCTACGGAGGGACTGCGATCAGAAGTTTCAGTTGAAAGAGGCGTTGGTCAGCTAACAGTTCATTGGACAGACATACCGCAGGCAAAATCTTATAATATTTATAAAAATGATCGAATGATACAAAATGTAGTAGGCGATACCTCATATGTTGATATCGTTGCACCAGGTGTGCCAACTTCATATTTTGTAAGATCTATTGACCTCTACGACCTGGAAGGTCCAGAATCAAATATAGTGACGGAAAAAGCCTCCTTTCCACCACCTGACTTATCGATATCTGTTGTAGCAGGAGGCTATACCATCGAGGGGAGTGGTCGAATGATCAATCTTAGTTGGCCAGAAGTTCCTGGAGTTACGAAATATGCACTTTATAGAGATGGAGAACTCTTAACAAAGCAATCAGAATTGCAATATGAGGAAAAAGATCTAGAATGGAGTACAACATATGTTTATGGAATAAATTCAATTGATGCAGATGATATAGAGGGTGTTAATTTCGTTGATTCTGTCACAACTCATCCTAAAGTATCTACACCTGTCTTTAAATTAGAAGGGAAGGTGAATTCAGTTGAGATCAGTTGGGAAGAGATACCTGGTATGGCTGGTAAATATAAGATATTCAGGAATGGTGGGAATATAGCTGATCTTGATGCACTTAGTTTTATAGATCCTGTTACCCCTGGTACGGAATATTGTTATACTGTAGCAGCAGAGGATACATTTAAAACAGTAAGTCCAGATGCTGAAATACAATGTCAGAAAGGCTATTTCGCACCTCCTGGTAATTTTACTGGAAGAGTACTAAGAAACTTTGCGGCTTTTACTTGGGAGCCTGTTCTAGCTGCAACTGGCTATAGAATTTACAGGAATGGTGAACTTATCTTTGATACTCCAGATAAAACGGAGTTTGTTGATGCAGAATTAAAATATGATACTTATTATACTTATGAGGTATGTAGCTATGATCAAGATCAAGATGAAGGACCTCGGCTAACATATCCTGTAACAACGCATGAAGAAGTTCTGGCTGTAGAATTAACAGCTGAAGTAGACCTAGAAAAAGTTACTTTAAATTGGGATAAGTCAACTCTTCGGATTGATCACACCTATCGAATTTATAGAGACGGAGAACTGATTACAGGAACCTCAGAAACCGCATATCAGGATTTTGTTCCTCCGGGTAAGTTTTACTGTTATGAGATAAAAGTAGTTGATAAATATGATACTGAAGGACCATCTTCTAATTCAGAATGTAGAAAGGTCTTGGTCAATTACCCTAGGATGCTACAAGTTACGGGGGATGTTAGGAGGGTATTATTTAGTTTCAAGCAAATGGTAGGTGCTGCCAAATACAATATCTATGAGGTAGATAAAGAGACTGACTCACTTAACTTTCTCATTACTACAAAAAGTACGAATTATCAGCATAAGGGCCTCGATTTTGATACAGAATATTGTTATCAAATAGCAAGTGAAGATGGCGATGGGGATGAAGGGCCGAGATCTGAGACCATGTGTGGTTATGTTTTACCACCACCACATTTGACGTTGATTGAAAAAAAATTCATGGAAAATACAGGTAACGGAGTACTTGATGGTCGTGAAAATGGGTGGGCAATATTCAAGGTCGTAAATGATGGTAGAAGTCCAGCTAGAGAATTAAAGCCTTGGCTTAAGCCCGAAGTTGGTACGATGACACCATCTTTGAAAATTGATTCTGTTGAGACCATCCCTCTGCTTGCAGTAGGAGATACTGTTCAAATAGAAATAGCAATTTATGCAAAACTCAAGATAGAGAGCGGAGATAGAAATTTTTTCTTTATGGTGCAAGAATTCTCAGGGCAAGACCTTGAACCAGAACCAATATCATTTCCAACACTGAAAGTGACGCCTCCTAATCTTGTTGTTACTGATTTTGCAATTGATAATGAATGGGGCCAACATTATGTACCTAATAATGAATTGGTCACATTAACGATAAGAATTCAGAATCTTTCAGTTGGTTTGACTGATACTGCTAGTATCAAATTTAGTCGTGATAGTTCATTTATTGCCGATGATGAAGATGAACTCCATGAGTTTGGCCTTATCAGTGGAGGTGAGAAAATAGATCTGAGTTTTGAGGTCTTGACCAGGCAAGACAACTTTACAATAACACTTGATCTCTATGATTATTTTGAAACAAGAAAGACGATCCCTATATATATAGAGACAATGAAATCATATAAGGGTAAGAATGACCTTGTCTTTTATGAGACACCCTACCCAAAAGAACTTTCCATTGGTGAGAAGACCTTATTACCTGAGATCATCACTGATATACCTAAGGCTTCACTTGATACAGAAACAATTGGAATTGTTCTTGGTAATCTATCATTTTGGGATTCTACAATTGTAAGTAAATCTTCCACGCAAGATAATGTTAATCATGTAAGAGAATATTTTCATGGATTGTTTGGCATGGATGATCATGAGATAGTCCCCAGTCAATATTGGTTATTTAATGAAGGTATAACGAGTAGGGATTTCAGATCAATTTTTGATCCAAGTATGGGTTATGTCAAAAAGAAGATCATAACAAATTTGGAATATTCAGAAAAAGACAGTTTAGATCTATTGATCTACTTTTCAGGAGAAGGTACTACCTATAATGGTGAGAAAGTCATTCTGCCATACGATGCAAACTCAAAAAATAGTTTAACATTTTTCTCGCTTAAAGATTTATATGAAGACCTTGCTTCCATTCAATCTATGCCTGAGGTAGGGAATGTCACCCTTTTCATGGATGTTGATTTTAATAACCCAGCATTCAAGCAAAACATAGCTAAGAAACCAGAAGAGGAAGATGGGAAGAAAAAGAAGAAAAAGAAGAAAAAGAAGAAAAAGGATGTAGAACCTGTTGTGACTCTCCCAAAAGAATTAATGCCTCCAGAATCGATAACTGTATTTTTTGCATCAGATATTAATCAATTGGCCTATGAGCATCCAGATCAGGGTAGTAGCATGTTTACCTACTATTTATTAAAAGGTTTAAAGGGAGAAGCAGATAATGGGGATAAGAACGTTACAGTGTCTGAACTTCACAACTATGTATTAAAGAACGTAGAGGATACAACAAAAACACTTTACAAAGATCTTCCTCAGGTTCCAATCCTCTTCACTTCAAATCCTGATAGAATTTTATATAAACTTCCATAAATCTTATATCATTAATTTGCAATGCAGAATCGCTATCCATTGATCCCTACCATCATTAGGCTTGCTTTATATGCGTCAATAGTAACTTTTTCTTATTCTCAAAATGTAATCATTAAAGGTGTAGTTATTAATCCAGCAGATAAACCGGTTAAAAAAGCTGTTGTTACATTACGAAATCTGAAAGATGAAATCATTTTGGAGAAAATTACAAATCGGAAAGGAGAATTTGAGCTAGAAGATATTGAGCCAAAGTTTTATTATTTGCTTATTGAGCATGAGGGTGATGGATCTAAGCGTATCAAGATAAATCCAAGAAAAAATAAAAATGAAGACCTAACATTATTAGTCTCACTTCAAGGTCAAGAAGAGAAAGTTGATTGTTATCTTTTTGGAGAAGATCCACCAACCTCATTTGATCCGATTCTAAATATCAGAGATTTAAAAGTTGATGCTGGACCTGAGCATATCGTAGTAACTTGGAAAGATATCATTCAGGCTAAACTCTATACCCTATATGAAAATGGCGAGAAAGTATATGTGGGTGAAGATACTAGATTTGAAAAAGATGTTTACCCAGGCGTAGAATATTGTTATTCAGTACAGGCCTCAGGAAATTATGGTCTTCATGGTGAGTCATCTTTATCATCCTGCGGAAGCGCGACAACTGTTAGTCCAAGAGATATACTCATTGAACCATTAAAAAACTCACTTTCTCTTCAATGGAGTCCAACTGAAGGTGCTGTTAACTATAAAGTGTATAGAGATGAAGAGGAGATATCGGTTATCAATTCAACTACATTCTTTGATTCTGATCTGGAATTTGGAAAAGAATATTATTATAAGATATCTGCATTAGATGGCATGAAAAAAGAAAGTAAGCCATCAATAGAAATTAAATCCAGGACACATGAATTTGTAGATGTACCAATTCTTTCATCTATGAATAGTAAGACAAACATAGTATTAATATGGAATGAAGTAAAAGGTGCATTGAAATATAATATCTATAGAGACTCTGAATATATTTCTTCAGTTGATGTCACAACATTTACAGACCCAATGCCACCTGGTAAAGAGTATTGTTATACCGTAACATGTATTGACCAATATGAGGTTGAAACTGAATGGTCTAAACAACATTGCACAAAAGTACCTCTTTTACCACCTAAAGGACTTCAGGCAGATGCAGACGTTGCAAGCATGCATCTGAATTGGGATGAGGTTCCAGGTGCAGATTCTTATCTCATCTATGAAAAAATTGGCCAGGATTCAATAAATTATGCTGGTGAGTCGAGATCGACTCAGTTCACCGTAAGTTCATTGGATTTTTCAGCAGATGTGTGTTTTGTTGTTACATCAATTGATATGGATGGGCAAGAGAGCGAATTCTCAGAATCTGCCTGTAACATAGTTTTTGATCCGCCACATTTCACCGTACAGGATGTTAAGATCAATGAGCCATCAGGCAATGGATTGATTGATGCACGTGAACAAGGGAATATTCAAATTTCAATATTCAATGATGGCCAAAGCCCTGCTCATAATATTATAGCATCAGTACTTCCAAAAAAACCAAATGTGTCTCTTATTATTGGGGAGCCGTTTATATTAGATACATTGCAAGCAGGCAGGATAAAGTATGTGAATATTGAGATAG
>MDSW01061497.1_pt1 | contig 12311 bp, 9 predicted proteins | sample 811171 | NCBI WGS metagenome assembly MDSW01 (sample SAMN05326641, study PRJNA326480) | marine metagenome | isolation source: seawater | place: Atlantic Ocean: North West | collected 2012
ATTTTGTTTAAAAAATAAGTATTATTATCCCAATGAAATTTGGACATTTGATAAATATGCATTTATTTTGGCGAAAAAAATTTTTCACGGAAAATCAAAAATAAAGTATGAGAAATTTGATAAGATAAAAAATCAACAAAAAGATTTTAATAAAAAAAAGAACAATAAAAATATTCTTTATTTAACTGAACCAATATCAGAACTTGCAAAAAAGATGTATGGAAGTAAAAGGTATTTTAATTTTAATGAAGTAAATATTTTAGACTCCTTTTTGACTAATTCAAAATTTTTATTTAAAAATTCCTTAATTACAATCAGAGTTCATCCAAACGAAAAAGTAGTGAAATATAATAAGATTTTTAGAAAACACAAACATTTATCAATCAAGATTTCAAAAAATTCTTTAAATTATGATTTGAGTAATAATAATAAAGTAATTGGTGCTACATCAAGTGTTTTATTTTTGGCTTTGCAAATTAACAAAAAAGTTTACTCCGTTCTAAATAAAAACAATAAATTTTTTAAAATTCCATTTAAAAAAATAAAATACTTAGGTTTAACATAAGTGCTAATTTAATTGATTTGCTTAAAAATTTTAGTCATGCAACTACTTTTAGGATGGTCTCCATTATAAAATTCATCATCTTCACATTCAGTTTTTTCCATACTATAAGAGCCGATTAATTTTATTGATTTCTCTTTTGCCAATCTTGTAAATTTTTTTTCTACATCTTGATAATGAGGAATCTTTTTTAAGGTTAACGCATAACTTTCAGAATGATAAGGTGATAAAACTAATATTATCTCTTTTTTATACCTCAAAGAGAGATAATTAATAAATTTTTCATACAACTTAAATTTTTCATCTGAGAAGTAGTATTTTTCCATAGAATAATTTATGACTTGAGAAATTACTTTATGAGAGGTATCTTTTTTACTATAAATTCTGCTACCATCATTTCTTATAATTTGCTTTAGTTGGTTATTTTCGTTTAAAGGAACTAATTTAAGATTTCTTAGGTTTATATTTTCATAAATTTGGTTAATTAAATTTACAAATGGGTTTTTGTTTTCTTGTTCAAAATTTAAATCGAGTAATTTTTTACTTTTTTCAAAATCTTCAATATTTTTTAGTGTCTGATAATATTCATCAGAAATTGATTTCCATCTATTTTGTCCATTAAATTTATTAAAAAGCCAAGGATCTGCACCTAAAATTATTTTTTCAGGATCAAATTTCTCTAATGCCATTTCTGTAATAGTTATTTGGTCTTCAAGACTTGCACCGCTGACAGATAAATTTAATAATTTTCTTTTATAAATTTTATTTGAAACCTGCATTAATCTTGATGAACCAACAATTAAAGCATCAATATCGTTATTTTCAAAAATTATTCGGTTTTTAATAAATTGTCTTTCATCTATTCTGTTTGAAAAAATAAAAGGCTCTTCGGAAAGCTTTTTAGCCATCAAAGCCTCTGTACTGTTAAAAGATTTAGAATTGAAAATACCAATACTGCTAAATGAGAAAAATAAAATAAATAAAATAAAAGCAGATGCGTTACGAATAAAAATTTGTAGGTTAATTTTATCCTTTTTTCTGAAAGCTTGTTCAATATATTTCCATGAAAAAATAGAAAGAAGAAAAGAAATTAATATTACTACAATCTTTAAAATAGTATTAAAATTTTCAAAAAATAGACTTCCGAAAGCTAATAAAGGCTGATGCCATAGGTAAAAACTATAACTTACTAGCCCTATAAAAACAAAGACTTGATTTGTAAGTATTTTTTTAGCAAATCCAGATTCATTACCATAAATTATTATTAAGCTTGCACCAGTAGTTGGAATTAATGATAGAATACCTGGGAAAGTTGACTCTTTATTAAAGGTAAAAACTGAAAAAAAAATTAATAATAAGCCAAGAAAACTTAAAACATTTGAAAATCTATTTTTTATCTTTATTTTTTTTTTTCCTAAATAAATACTCAATATTGAGCCTAAAGCAAGCTCCCAACCCCTGCTCAAAGTAAAGTAAAAGTTTAAATTACCACTTGTAAAATTGCTTGCCCAAACACAAAAAGAAAAGCTTAATATTAAAAATATTATTAAAAATTGGGGAATAAATCTTTTTAAATACCTAAAAAGCAAAATCATTATTATTGGAAAAACAATATAAAACTGTTCCTCAATTGATAAACTCCAGGTATGAAGTAATGGTTGAAGTTCAGACTCAGAATTAAAATAAGGTGCGTTTTTCCAAAAATAAAAATTTGAAAAAAAAAATACAGTAGCAATTACACTTTGAAAATAAAAACCAAGTTCACTTTTTGTTAGAAAGATATAAGAAAGTAAAGAGGTTGCTAATATTACTGTAAATAAAGCAGGTAAAATTCTTCTAGCTCTTCTTTCATAAAAGTTAATGATAGAAAACTTTTTTTCACTCAAATCTTTCAAAATAATATTAGTAATTAAGTATCCGCTAATAACAAAAAAAATATCGACTCCTACAAAACCACCACTAAATAATTTAAATCCTGCATGATAAAAAATTACTGGCAAAACTGCTAGAGCTCTTAATCCATCAATATCTTTTCTATAAGTGTAATGCATTTTTCCTGGTGGGCGTGATAAGAATCGAACTTATGACCTTTACGATGTCAACGTAACGCTCTACCATTGAGCTACACGCCCCCTAATCAAATTAAATAATACTTTATCATTAAATAAATCATTGTTAACCAAATATAACCGATTTTAAAAAATTTAAAGTTAAAATTTTTTAAAGAGAAATAAAGTAATTTTACTCTTTCAATAATCACGATTTTTTTATACTTCAATGAATTTGTCATATTTTCATTGCTTATATTTATTGTGGTTAAAACTTTGGAAATAAAGCCAATTTTATTTTTTTTTAAAAATTTTAAGATCATTTCATAATCTTGTGCATATAAAAAATTATTGTTGTAAATTTTAAGTTTATTTATTTGATTTGCTCTATACATTACAGAGGAATGCGCAATTAAATTGATGTACCTCAATTTTTCTTTAAATAACTCTAAATCTTTAAATTTTATAATTTTTTTTTTTTTATTATCAAATCTTTTATCATAAAATGAACATACTAAATCAAAATTTTTTTTTTTTTCTAAAAAATTAAATTGTATTTTCAACCTGTCTGAATATGATGTGTCATCAGCATCTAATATTGCTATATATTTAGAATTACATTTTTTAAGTCCATAATTTAGAGCTTTAGTTCTTCCTATATTCTCACTTAAAAAATATTTTTTAATTTTTTTGTTTTTAAACTTCTTTAAAATGTTTCTAGTTTTATCATTAGAACCATCATCAACAACAACAATTTCGTAATCTTCAAAATTTTGATTTAGTGAACTCTTTAAAGAATTCGAAATAGTCTTTTCTGCATTGTAGCAAGTAGTTAAAATTGAAACTTTTCTCATCAAATTCGAATTTGTGAATTAAAAATTTTTTTTTCAAATGATAAATTTTTAACAAAATTTTCGTTATTAAATTTTTTGCTATAAGGATCTATATGCGATGAAAGAAAATCTTTATAAAAAATTCTAAATGGTTCATTTTTTTTTGTTTTTTTAAAAGCAAATTTGTTTATTTTAAAACCGCTTGTGATAAGCAACCTTAGGAATTCTAATTCGATTTTTCTTTGAAAAACTCTACAAGACATGACAAATGATATTACATTTTTTTTATTATCCGCTAGTAAGGTTATAACTTCGCCGTATTCTCCTGTTTTATCTTTATAAAAAGCTGAAAAAAGAGATCCTTTTGTTTTAAGTGTTTTTTTAAATTGTTTTTCAGATAATCTTTCGCCATTAATATTAAATTGATTTGTTTTATTAATTAACTGGAATGGTCTTTCAAGATCTTTGTTACTCGGTTTTTTTCTTACCACTTTTAATTTCATTTTGAGAGTATTTAAAAATTTATCTATATTATACTCACTTCCTTTTTTGACCTTAATTTTAATATTTTTATTTTTTTGATAATTTGAAACTCTATTTAAATCTTCTTTAGTAATATAGTTTTTTTGAAAATTAGAAGAAATGCTATTTAAAAAGTTTAAAAACTCTTCACTTTTTTTTGGAAAAATTAAGCTTTTTACCTCTGGTAGATTTTTTTTGACATCATCAATCTCAATTAAATTATCGTCAACAAATAAAACATTTGAGATGCTCATATTTAGTTCTTCGCATGCCAGTCTTATATTTTCAGATTTTTTTTTATAGTTAGCTAAAATTTTAACAAAATCTCCCCTTTTTAGAACTAATGATTTATTCTTAAATGCACTTAAAGCATCTTGAAAATTATTTCTAGTTACTCCTATTAAAAGGATGCCTTGTTTCTTTAATTTTAATAACAATTTTTGATAAAGAAAATGTTTAAAACCTAAAGAGTTATTTTTGCAATCAATATTCTTATACCCGTCATCGGAAATAATACCTTTCCATAAAACTCCGTCAAAATCTGTTGCAACAATTTTTTTTGAGAATTTTTCAAAATTTATATCGTTAATAATTTTATCAAGATTTGCTTTACGAAATTTTTTTTTTTTAGAATATAAAATTTCAACAGCTTTCTTTGCAAAATTAGAAAGTTTTTCCGTCAGAATTGGAAAACCTATATCTATAAATCTATCAATGTCAAAATAGTCTCTTTTAATAACCAAATTTGAAATTTTAAATGCATTTAATTTAATAAAATTTTTGAGCTTTTTATTTTCATTTTCGTTGATTAATATATTTGGGTAAGGGAAATCACAGTAAATTATTTTATGATTTTTATTTTTTTTTATTAAAGAAACAAATTCAGTAATATCATTTTTAAGCTCACTAAAATAATTTGTATTATTTTGCATACCCTCTCGAAAATTTACTTGACCACAAAAATCCCAAGGAGTTAAAATAACTAAATTCATTCCTTTTTTTTGCTTATCAAAAAGAGCCTGGGTTAAAGTGTTAAAATTATTATTTCTAATTTTAATTTTAATCTTTTTTTTTAAAAAATGACCTTTTAAAAAAGTATTAAGAACTTCTGAAAAGAATGAGGTTTTTATATTTAAAGTCTCTGTTTTTTTATAAAGATTTTTTTCAATAATTTCTAAAGCCTGTAAATATTTCATGGCAAGGACCCGCCTGATAAATTAATTTTAGAGCCATTAATTAAATCTGAAGAGTTTGAAATTACCCACTTAATTTGTTTTACAGCATCATAAATTGTGGGCAGCTTTCCATTGGGCTTTCGGTCACTCGCAGCAATTTTTGATGCACTTCCCATGCTTAAGTTCATTCCGCCGTCTATAACATCAAATTCAATTAAAACACATGACATATTATATTTACCTAACTCGAGAGCTAATATATCTGTTAAAGTATTTAAAGACGATTTCCCCAAACTATAAAAAGGATATTTAAAATTATGTCTTCCGGGTTTAGAAAATGTAGAACCAATTAAGATTAATTTAGAATTACTGCGCCCATTTTTTTTAAGAATTTTTGCAAGCTCAATTATATCGCTTACAGGCTTTCTTAAATAAAACTCAGTTAATTTTTCAGAATTATTTGAAGAAAGAATATTTTGATTGTCCGGTATAGGCCATCCACAATGAATTATATTATTTATACCTATTTTTGCATTAATCTTTTTTTTTAAAGATTTGTAAAAAAGGTTATTAGAAGAACTTAAACCTATAGAACTTTTCATTTTCATTTTTAGAATTGACGATATTGATCCTTTGGTTCCTGTAATAAAATTTTTGTAAATTTTTTTAATCTTCTTTTTTTTATTTTTTGTCTTTTTTTTCTTCTTTTTTGTTGATATTAAGTTTTGAATTGCAAAAATATAGTATCCTACTGCGTATAAAGACCCACTAAAAAAATCTGTAATTTTTACCTCAACTCTATTTTTAGACACTAATTTTCCATTGATGTTTATTTTACTTGGAATTAACACAGGTTTTTTAAAGTTAATATCATATGAGTGCACTAAAGCATTTTTGCCTGGAATGTAATTACCTGCGAGCTTAGACATCAAAGCTATCAGGTATGCGCCGTGAGCTATAGGTCTTTTGAATTTGTTTTGATTAGCAAATTTTTTGCTTAAGTGGATTTTATTCTTGTCACCAGATAATCTAGCAAAATTTTTTACAATTTTATCATTTAACAATATTGAAAAATTTGCTTCTTTTCTCATTTATTTTTCTTATTAATTAAAATTAAGATACTTTTGTAAGAATTCATAGTTTCGATTTCATTAGGTTTAAAACGTATTTTAAACTCACTTTCTAAAGCTACAATGAGGTTTACATGAGCTAGGCTATCCCATTTTTCCTCATTTATCCTTTTCAAATTTTTGAAATTACCTTTCTTCTTAAATATCTTTTGAAATATTTTTTCTATTGCTTTATCATTTTTTTTATTCATCAAAATTTTGTTTTATATCTTTTTTGAATTTATTAAAAATGAAATTTGTATAAGTATAAGCTCCAGCATAATTTAAATGACTTATATCATATAAGTTATTATTCAGAAATTCATTATTGCCTTTATTTTCATTAAATTTAAAGTATCTATCAAAGAAATATCTTTTATCATTTAGCTTAGTAATTTCTTTCGAATTAATAACAGTGAAACATTGTGAAATTTTATTTACATAATCTTTGTATTTTTTATAAAAAATGAAATTTTGATTAAAGTAATCTGGAGTTGGTACATCTAAAAATATAATTTTTTTATTATATCTTTTATAATTTAAACATAACGAATTAATAATGTTATTGTTTTCTAGATCATTCATTTGATAAGTATTATATCTTTTTTTAAGAACATTTTTTATTTGGTTTTCAATTGATTTATTAAAATTGTCAAAAAACTTTTCATTTTGAGCTTCAAGAAATTTAGTTTGTTTTAATGCAATTTCTTTTTCTGAGACTGAATTAGTAAAATGTTGTATGATTTTTTTTAATGAGTGAAATTGAAAAGAATAAGGATTTTCGTAATTCAATTTTGAAAATTGATTTTTTCTTTGATTTTCCTTTTCTTGATCAGCAATTAAAAATTGAAAAGGTGACAACCCTATAAAGATTTTGGTTGGATCATACTTATTATTTAGTTTGTCGAATAAAATTATATTATTTTTAAAAGATATTGAAGGGAGTGAACAAGTTAAAATCAGTTTTTCTCTTTTTTCATTTAGAACTTCAAGATTTATTCCACTATATATATGAGAGTCACCGATAAAAATTATATCCAAATTTTTAATTTTAAAATCCATTATATCGTTACACATTCCATACCAATTTTCTCTTGAAGTGAGTGAGGTTCCAGTTTTAAAATTATATAAATTCGAAACAATAATTTGATTAAATAAATTTACGATAAATGTAATAAAAATAATAAGAGAAATTATAAAAATTTTAAATTTCATTAAAATTGGTAGTAAATAAATGGTTTGTTTTCAAAGGAAAATCTTAAGTAGTAAATAAGTAAAAATGCGATAAGGAAAAGATCTAAATAATATTTCCTTATTTTGATTAAAAGTTTCTCAAAAAATTTACTAGGGAAATATTTTTTTGATTGAAACTTATAATTAATAACTTGAAAAGAGTTTGGTAAAAATAAACAACAGAATAACAAAGAAAGTAATATTAAAAAAGATTTGATATTTTCAAATTCTAAAATTCTAATCCATGATCCATCTAAAAAATTAAATAAAATTGTATAAAATTCTAATGCTGATCCTAAATCATTTGATCTAAATAAAACCCAGCTTAAAAAAACAACTATGTTTGTCAGTAGGATATTGAAAATGATTTTTATTGAAGTAGTTTTATTATTTTGATTTGAATTTTTAAATAAATTGTAAACTCTATGAAACCCAACAAAAATTCCATGATACAATCCCCAGAGAATAAATGTCCAACCAGCCCCATGCCAAATACCGGAAATTAAAAATGTAATCAAAGTTGCGTAAACCACAATTTTAACATTTGAATATTTATTGTCTGAAATAGTCCTTTTGAATTTTAATGAAAGAGGTAAAAATATTAAATTTTCTAAAAATCTATTTAAAGTAATATGCCATCTTCCCCAAAATTCACTTATCGACTGTGATTTATAAGGTGAGTTGAAATTAATAGGAAGTACTATTCCAAATATAAGTGCTAAACCTATTGCCATATCAGAGTAAGCAGAAAAATCAAAATAAAGTTGCAAACCGTATGCTACTAAGCCAATGAACATGTCAATAGATCCAAATTCAGTCAATAAACTTTGATCAAAAACTTTACTGACAAGAGGTTCGAGGTTATCAGCTATAAAAATTTTCTTAAATACACCTAAAAAGAAAATTTGAATTCCTTTCCAAATATTTTCTACTCTCAAGAAAGGAAAATTTTTTTTTAGCTGATTGTCTATATCGTTAAATATTAAAATTGGTCCTGCGATAATTTGGGGGAAGAACATTGAAAAAAAAAAGAAATCAATCAATTTTTTTCTCTTAGTAAAGTTCAATGAATTTACTAAATAAGAAATTTGTTGAAAAGTTATAAATGAAATACCAAGAGGTAAAATAATATTTTTTAAATTAAAAGATAAGCTGAATATTTGATTTATATTTTCAATTAAGAAATTAAAATATTTGAAGTAAATTAAAACAAATAAATTAGCAATTATTCCAAAAATTACATAAAGGTATTTTTTTTTATCTTGTAAACCAATCAATGAGTTCGTTAATGTGAAATTGAAATAAATTAATGCTAAAAATAAAAGTAAAAATTTATAACTCCATACTCCGTAAAAGATTATTGAAAAAATTATAAGTATTACTTTATACAATCTTAAATTTTTAAAGAGACTAACACTTAAATAAGATAAAATTGCTAAAATTGGAAAAAAAATAAACAAAAAACTTTTAGAAAAAAATAGCATAAAGAAATAATTTAATTTAACTTAAGAATGTGAAAAGAAAATTTTTTTTTGTCATTCTATCAATTTTTTTATTTGTATTAATTATTGAAGTAATTTTTACATTATTTTTTGTTTATAGACAAAACTATTATGGCCCTCTTGCAAAATTTACATTAAGAGAAGAAAACAAAATAATTGAATTTAGAATTCCTCATAATAAGTCTACAGGACTAATGAAGCCTGGAGAACATATTTATAAAAATAATACTATTAAAATAAATTCAAAAGGATACAGAGGAGATGAATTCAACATAAAAAATAATAGCAACTGCAGATTTTTAGCTTTAGGTGGTTCGACTACATTAGGTATTAACTCTCAAAAACCTTGGCCTGAAATATTGCAAAATAAATTACGTAAAAATTTCGATAATAATTGTGAGGTAATAAATACAGGTATACTTGGAGCAAGTTTAAATGATATTGAAAATCTTTTTTTTTCAAATTTGAAAAATTATAGACCTAATTATATAATTTTATTAAGTAACCATAATTCTGCACATTATGACTCTTACGCTAAGGGACATAAAAAGCCAAACATAATTGATAATGAATTAAGCTATAAACTTTTTAAAATTAATAATTTTTTGTTTTCAAACTTAATGACCTATAGATTTTTAGATTTAAGCTATAAAAGATTAATTTGGTTTTTTTCTAAGAATAAAAATGAATTAATAAGAAACCCTAACAATAAAAATATTTTCCATTCTCCAAATTATTTTGAAACAAATTATAGAGTTCAAATTGAAAACTTAGTTCTTTTTTCTAAAAGAAATAATATTAAAGTTATACTTATCAAACAACCAAGAAATTTTGAAACAGAAATTTATAATGAATTGCAAAAAAAAAATATTCAAGAACTTTTAGAAGATTTTATTGTTTATAAAAATTTTAGCAATGGAAATGAAAAAAATGATAGGGAAAAATTTGATATTTATTCAAATATTATTTTGAACAAAAATTTAGAATTAATAAAGAATAAATACAAAGAAATTGAATTAGTTGATCCGGTAAATAAATTTCTTTCTAAAAAACGAATTAAAAAAAATTTTTTAGATGACGATTTGCACTACACTCAAGAGGGTAACTATTTAATGGCTGAGGAAATATATAAAAAAATTTTAAAATATTTTAACAAATAGCAGATTTAATTAATTTATTTATCTCATTCTTTATTTTTTTTTGTATTAAAAACGGAAAAAATTTTTTTTTAGATATTTTATAACCCTCATTTAACACTTTATCTTTTTTTATTGTTGTAATGTAAAATGAAAAAGGATCTTTTATAATTTTTTTACTTATTTTTTCAGTGATAAGTATTCTCCATAATTTGATAAAACAAATTTCATCCTCCTTCGATATTTTTTTTCCAGCCAGAGTAGGTAAAATGATAGCAGATAAAAAAAGATATGCTAAATCATAGCCATAATGTTTTTGATTGGAACCAAAAAACTCCCAGTCAAAAAAAACGACTTTTTTTCTTGAAAAATAAATATTATCTAGAGTTAAATCACCGTGTATTTTTGTTTTTTTCTCTCCTTTAAATATTTTTTTATAATGTCTGAATGCTTGCAGTAAGAATGAATAATTTTCTCTTAGAGGCCTCCAGGATTTTTTCTTTACTCCAGAAATTTTTTTTGTATCTATAAAACCATATTTACTTTTAATTACAGTTTTTTTTAAAAAATGAAAAGTAGGTCTAGATTTTTTTTGATACCACTTTATTCCTTGAGACTCATCTTTTATTTTTTTAATTCCACGCTTATTTGTGCTAAATTTTCTAAAAATATCTTCTTTAATCAAATAGACTAAGCTAGTGTTATTTTTATGTGTTTTTATTATTTGGAATTTTTTATTTTTTAAATTTTTTAAGAAACCTCTGGGGATTTCCTTTTTATCATTAATTAAAAAATCTTTGACTTTGCTAAGAAAAGATTGACTATTCATTTTTATTTACAAATTTACCGTCATTTATTTGATAAATTTTTTCACACTCGTGAAATGATGATTGTCTATGTGCTACTACAATTTTTGAAATATTCTTGTAATTATAATTTATATTTTTAAGAACATTTTTTTCTGTTTTGAGATCTAAGGCGTTTGTTGCCTCATCAAGTATCAATAACTCTGGATCGATAAAGAGTGCTCTAGCTATCCCGATTCTTTGAATTTGACCACCAGATAATTTTGTTCCTCTCTCCCCTACGATTGTTTCAAGACCATTTTCTAAATTATTTATAAAATTACTTAGCTCTACTATATCTAAAATTTTATGAATTTTTTTGTCTTCATATTGGTATGTGTTTAACCCAAATGCAATATTATTTCTTATACTGTCATCTAATAAAAAAGTTTGTTGGGGAACATAGCCTATTCTTTTTTGAAAATCTTTAATGTTGATTTCCTTTAAATTGTTTTTATCAATCGAAATATCTCCATTTGTACATTTTATTAAACCAGAAATTAAATTTACAAACGTACTTTTCCCAGATCCACTCTCTCCTTGTATTCCTATTCTCTCATTTTTTTTTAGAGAAAAATTTAAATTTTTGAATATTTTTTTGCTTGAACCAGGATAAGTAAAACTTACATTTTCAAATTTAATCTCTTTATTGAAATTCTTATAAGGAACTTTTTCATTATTTATCTCATAGTTGATTTTATTTTTTAATTGATTATTAATATTTTCTATTACAGGTGAAGCAAATCTTAACTTTTGAAGAGATGTTAAAATTCTATTAATTGAAGGTAACATTCTGTAACCTGCTGCTGCGAAAAGTACAATACTAGGTAATAAATCCTGAAAATTCTTATTTTTTGAAATAACAAGAATTAGAAAAAAACTTAAACCCAGTATTAATGATAATTCTAATAATATTCTTGGTAGAGACCTAACAAATATTTCTTTCTTGTTCGAGTCAAAAAAATAATTATTAAATTTTTTTGACTGTTCGATAAAAAATTTCTCTTTGTTAAAAATTTTAATTTCTTTAATAGCATTAAATGTTTGAAAAAAATGTTTTGTCCGCTGTCCTTCATATTTTTGACTATTTTTTCCCCAAATATTAAGTTGTTTTTTTGTAAATTTATTTATTAACACAGCAATAATTGTTAAAATAAGAAAGATAATTATTGTGGCTTTTGGTTGAAAATAAACTAGTAATATGAGTAATCCAGTGAAAACTAAAATTTCATTAATTAATATTAAAGATGCTCCTATTGCTGCAGAATAAACAGCTACTTCATTATTAATATTTTTCACAAGTATTGCAGAGTTAAACTTAAAAAACTTTGCAAATGGTGTAAAAA
>MDSW01033743.1_pt1 | contig 12310 bp, 16 predicted proteins | sample 811171 | NCBI WGS metagenome assembly MDSW01 (sample SAMN05326641, study PRJNA326480) | marine metagenome | isolation source: seawater | place: Atlantic Ocean: North West | collected 2012
CTCTCATAAAAAAAGCGATGCTCCTTACTCTCAAGCTGTTCGAGTAGGTGACATGCTATACCTTTCAGGGGTGATTGGTAGTAAGCCGGGAGAATCGGGTTTAGTTGCAGGTGGAATCAAACCTGAAACTCGCCAAGCTATGGAAAATGTAAAAACCTTGCTTGAGACGTACGGTTCTTCATTGAATGAGGTAGTGAAATGCATGTGTATGCTTGGAGATATAGCGGATTATGCTGATATGAACGAGGTGTATAAAAAGTTCTTTCCAGAAAATCGACCCGTAAGATCTACGTTTGCTGTTGACCTTCCAATAGGAGCAAAAATTGAAATTGAATGTATGGCTAAGTTAAACTAAATAGGATTTTCAGATTGAAAAATAGTATTTCTAGAAAAAGTTTTATAAGGCAGAGCGCCACATTATTTGGCGGAGCTTTAGTTGCTCCGTATGCAAGTTTATCAGCATTTAGCGCAAATAAGGAACGCAGGCTAATTCGTATGATGTACAACGAAAACCCATACGGTCCGTCACAAATAGCTCAACGAGCAATGCAAAAAGCTTTTAGCGAATCAAACCTTTATACAATGCGCATCGCACGAACTGAGTTTGCAGATCTTGTTGCAGATTTAAATAATGTTGACAGCAATCAAATTACAGTTGGTTTTGGATCTAGGGAAATTTTAAATAAAGCGGCTATGATGAATGGGCTTGACAATGGAGAAATGGTGTCGCCTCGGCTTACTTTTGAAGCCATTAATCAATATGCTAAGAGCGCTATGAATACCAAAATTATTCGCGTTGACATGAACGATGAAATACACATTGATCTTGAAAAGATGGCTAGCAGTATTACCAAAGATACAAAAATGGTTTATGTTTGCAACCCCAATAATCCAACTGGACTAGCGCTAGACAGTAATCAGCTTGAGTCTTTTTGCAAAGAAGTGTCAAAGAAAATAGTAGTCTTTGTTGATGAGGCTTACCACGAGTATGCAATTGGAGATGGTTACAAAACAATGGCGCATCTAGTTAACTCAAATAACAAAATTATAATTTCCCGAACCGCCTCAAAAGTTCATGGACTGGCGGGACTAAGGGTAGGGTATGCTATTTCTAGCACAAAAGTAGCTCCGCGCTTAAAGACCTATCTAAACGGATCATTGAATGTCGTAGGATTAAGAGCCGCTATTGCCTCTTATAGTGATGATAGGTTTCAGGAGTTCAGTATAAGGAAAAATAACCAAGCAAGAAAGATTGTAACTGAACACCTAGATAAAAAAGATATTAAATATTTGCCTTCACACACAAATTTTATTTTTCTTAAAACTGGATTGGATATAAATAAATTTCAACCAGCAATGGAAAAATACGGCGTTAAGGTTGGAAGACCGTTTCCGCCTTACAATAATTGGTGCAGGCTAAGCATGGCAAAACCTGAAGAGATGAAATTTTTTAATAGGGGATTAGATAAGGTGTTAAGAGTATGAGAAAAACTATATTATTACTGATCGCTTTTATGTCTTTACCGCTGGAAGCACAAGAAAATAATAATTACGAACAGCTACATGAATTCTTTTTTATTTGGAGAGACTTTGAGAGTCCGCCATTGAGAGATGGAGCTCCGGACTATACCAAAGGTCAGTTCAATAAAAGACGCAGAATATTTAAATCATTAGAAAAGCAATTAGCTGAGATAGATACATCTGGCTGGTCCAGATCTAGTCAGGCCGACTATCGATTTATTCGGGCTGAGATGAATGGCTATACGTTTAACAGTAAGGTTTTAAAATCATGGGAAAGAGATCCAGCTTTTTATCAAACGGTATGGATGTATCAAAGTGATGTTCCGGCACATGAAGGCCCAACCAATCATGCGCTTTTAGAATACTGGCAATATTCTTTTCCATTAAGAGGGAGTGAGAAGGATAATTTTATTAAGCACCTTCGAATTATTCCTTCTTTATTAAAACAGGCGAAAGTTAATCTAACAGGTAATGCAAGAGACTTGTGGATTGCTGGCATACGCGATTTAGAAGATCAGGGTGCGAATTTGAAGTTGATTAAAAAAACACTTCTAAAGCACCACAATCAGCAAAGCGATATTCCATTGTTTGATGCAATGGATAAGGCACTACAGGCAAATATTGATTTTATTAAATGGCTCGAACTCCAGTCTCCAAATAAAACGGGACCCTCTGGTATTGGTAAGGATAACTACAGCTGGTACCAAAAGAATGTTCATTTAGTTCCATTAACCTGGGAAGAGGAGGTTCAGCTATTAGAGCGAGAGCTATACCGTGCCTGGTCATTCCTAAAGCTTGAAGAGCACCATAACCGAGATCTACCCAAGATGAAAGCGGCGAGCAGTGCAAAAGAGTTTGAAGAGCTTGCTGACGGTGCTGTAAAAAAAATGATGAGATTTCTAGAAGAGGAAGATATCATGTATATCAAGCCTAACATGGAGCAAGCTTTGCGTGAGCATATGGGGAAGTATGTCCCAAGTGAAAACCGTAACTTCTTTTCAATCGGCCTACATTATGATCCACTCCCATTGTATTCGCATTTTTATCATTGGTTTGATCTTGCTGAGATTAGAGACAATCCCCATATGAATCCAATCAGACGCCTAGCTCCATTATATAATATTTACGATTCAAAAAGTGAGGGCATTGCTACTGCTGTTGAGGAAATGTTTTTACATGCAGGCCTTTACGATGATAACCCGCGATCAAAAGAGATCGTATGGATTATGCTTGCTCAAAGAGCAGCGAGAGGATTGGGCTCGCTATATGCCCACGCCAACATGATGACAATGGAAGAGGCTAGTCAAGTTCATGTAAAATGGACACCGCGTAATTGGATGGAACGAGAGCCAGACCTTCTTAGGTTTGAACAACACTTGTATTTAAGACAGCCAGGCTATGGTACTTGCTACATAACTGGTAAATATCTTATAGAAAAACTGATGACAGAGTATGCTGAGAAGTTAGAAACCGAGGGAAGCGAATTTGTCTTAAAAGATTTTCTAAATAAATATAATAATGCAGGCAGTATTCCAGTTGAATTGATACGATTTGAAATGGTTGGAGAATAATATGCGAATCCACCGTATTCTTATTACCTACTTGTATTTGATTATTATATCAGTAGTTGTTGCGCAAGAAAGTTTTCCAGCCGATCTAAAGGTAATTGCTAAAATAAGAGAAGAAGGTTTTCAGCGCTCTGAGATATCCAACACTCTTTCATATATGACGGATGTAATTGGCGCGCGTCTAACCAATTCTGACGCGATGTACGAAGCGCAAGATTGGGTAGAAAGAGAAATGAAAAAAATAGGACTCAAAAATATCAAAAAAGAACCGTTTATGGATTACGGAGTAAGTTGGGATAACGAGTATTTTTCCCTTCATCTTTTAAAGCCAGATTATCAGCCTATGCTCGGGTATCCAATAGCGCACACTCCTGGAATTAAAGGTAAACAAAATCTTTCGGTCGTCATCGCAAATATTAAAACAAAAGATGATTTTAAAAAATACAGAGGAAAACTTAAAGGAAAAGCTGTTCTGTCTTCTTCGATGCCAACTGTTGACCAAGAACGCTATCGAACAGGTAGGCCGCGCTACACACATGAAGAGCTAAATGAAATTGCTGAAAACCCGTTTTCAGATCCCCCAAGACCTCCTCGTCCTCCAGTAAATCCAAATCTTGTTTCAGCGGTAGACAAAAATACATTTTATAAAGAAGAAGGTGTGTTAGTAGTGCTTGAATCAAAAAGCGGATGGATTGCTGCGGTTAGAGGTTTTGCTAGACCAGGAGCTAAAAAAGATGTGTATGATCGTAATGCAACACTAAACCATCTTCCGGTTGTTGCAGTAACTCCAGAGCATTACAACAGAATGTATCGCACGCTTGAAAGAAATATTCCTGTAAAAATTGCAGTTGAGATTCAAACAAAAGTGGGGCAGAAAAGGCGTCAGGCTAGAAATGTTTTAGGAGAAATACCTGGTACAGATTTAAAAGATGAAATTGTAATGCTAGGCGCGCACTTTGACACATGGCACGCCAGTCCAAACGCTAGCGATAATTCTTCAGGAGTTGCAGTAATGCTTGAAGCGATGCGTATTTTAAAAAAAATAGGTGTAAAGCCCAGAAGAACAATACGTATAGCGCTCTGGTCAGGGGAGGAGCAGGGTTTACATGGATCGCGAGAATACGTAAATAAGCATTTTGGAAACCCAAACGATCCTAAGATAGGAAAAAAGAAAGGTCATGATAAACTATCTGTTTATTTTAATCAAGACTATGGCCCTGGGCAGTATCGGGGAATATTCCTTCAAGAGAATGAACATGTTCGAGAAATTTTTAGCTCTTGGATGAAGCCTTTTAATAATATCGGTATGACAACGATAGGGTTTCAAAGTAAATGTTGTACAGACCACGTATCTTTTGACAGGGCTGGGCTTCCTGCATTTCAGTTTCTTCAAGATAGAGTAGGTGGAACTGGTGGTCATACAAACCTCGATTTTTATGATACGATTCCAATTGATGATGTTAAAAAGAATTCTGTAATTATTGCTTCATTCGTATATCATGCAGCGATGCTCGATAATCTTTTACCTCGAAAGGCGCAGTAAATGCAAATTTCTTTTGTTCAAATATTTTGGATTATATTGATAGCTATTTCTATAGCAAGCATAATTAAAATTTTTAAACAAAAAGAGTTTAGCATTGGAAATTTTATACGTGTTGAAGATGTAGAAGACGATGAATGAAGAAAAATTAATATATCCAGAACATTTGAATCTATTTAGCCCTTTTAGTTAGTAAGCCCATAGGGTGAATGCGTGTTTTTGCAGTAGCAATTTTAAAGCATGACTAGTCTTAATTTTTCAAATGAATATAATATTAAAATTACTACTGTCACTTTTATTTACCCCTGGAATGCTTTATTCCCAATCAGAAGCATATAATGCTCTTAAGATTTTCGAACCTTTACTTGGCGAATGGATGTCAAAACATAAGAGCTTGGGTGTTTTTGAAGGCGAGCCAAATAATAAAGAAATCATATCTTCATATACATATGAGTGGATTACCGATAAAACTGCTATATTAGAAACATGGACATCCTTTACAGTAAAAGACAATAAAAGGATTCATATTGGTAGCATACTTTATACTTTAGACCCCTCAACTAGTACGATCAAAACTAAGCACTATGGATACGATGGGAAGGTTTACTGGACAGGAAAGGGTTGGATTGAGTCAAAAGACAGCACGATTTACACATATGTTGAAGAGTTGACGATTAATGGCACCAAGACGAATTATGTTAATGTCAAAACAATGTTAAATAATCTAACATTTAATAATCAGTACACAAACTTTTCTCAGAACGGTAAGCTATTAAAAGATCAGCCTATTCAAAAAATGAGACGAGTAGACATCTTACCTAAAAAAGACTAACTAAGATATTTAAACTAGTTTTTAGGTACAATACTCTAAGGTTTTAGTATTTTAAGAACATTGTTTTTAGCCATTAATTTTTTCTGAAACTATAATTTTTAGAATTTAAATGTTTATATTTTAAGTTTATCTTCTAAGTCTATGAAGAGACTAATATTATTTACCACCATCATTGTTTTTGGATTTCAAATTCAAAAATTATATTCTCAATCAATTAATATTGATCTTCTAAAATTAGAGGATGAAATATTTTCTTCAGGCAAATATTTGATTGACCGCGAATATGGACTACACTCTCTTAGTTCAGATAAAATTCAAATTGATACAGTTTTTATAGCTGTGCATGGGTTTAAATCTAGGGGTTATGAATGGGTGTATGCTTTAAGAAAAATGGCTGCATCAAAAAATAAAACGTATTTTTATCGATGGGACTGGAGTCAATGTCCAAACGAGGCTAGCTCGACACTGCATAAACAATTACTAAAGCTATTAAACTCGAACTCTCAAATCAAACATATTAGTATTTTTGGACACAGTTATGGAGGAAATATTGTTACTGGCATAACAGATAAGTTAGATCTTGGATCTATTGAAATTCACTCCATTGCTGGGGCACTTATACCAATGAAGAAACATAAAAAGCGCTGCCCTGATTTTATAGGATTTAAAGATTTTAAATCATTATATCCCCATTTTCAGTGGAGGACTGTTAAAGGTCAGGATGGGGCTTTTAGAAATATGCCTTTTGATCCTCAATTGGTAAACATAGAGGGAAGCTCGGTTATTAATTTGCCCCCAACTTTTAAAAACGGGAAACGGCTTGGTCATAACCGGTCTTTGAAATGGGTATTTGATAGGTATTTTGAAGAATAATTATGGGATTAACCGCTAAAGAGCGATTCAAGCACAATCTATTTCTTTGGTTTTTTGGCTTAACCAAAGTACGAATGATTTTTTTTTGCCGTCCAAAAATTGTTGATATCAGCGATGAAAAAGTTGTTCTTTATATTCCATTAAATAGGCAAACTAAGAATCATGTGAACTCAATGTATATCGGAGCAATGACAGTAGGTGTAGATCTGGTTACTGGACTAACAGCAATGCTTAGTATTCGTAAATCTAAGCGCAAGATTACACTGATATTTAAAGATTTTAATGCAACTTTTCTTAAAAGAGCTGAAGGTAGTACTTATTTTACATGCAACCATGTTAAGCAGATCGAATCGGCAGTATATGAAGTAGTTAAAAGCAAGGATCGTGTAAATATCAACGTCCCTGTAACTGCAACTGTTCCAGAAAAATTTGGTGATGAAGTTGTAGCTGAATTCACGATTACTTTATCTATGAAAGAACTATAAAGACAGTGCCTTGAAACCGACAACCTCAGCAAATATGATTTTAATTATTGCTGCATTAATGTGGAGCATAGGCGGCTTATTCATTAAACTCGTAGATTTAAGTCCAATCGCAATTACTGCAACACGAAGCATTGCAGCTGCGTTGGTATTTTTAATATATCTCAAAAAACCGCGATGGCATTGGAATCGTTACTTTATTACGGGAGTGCTCTCTTATGCGGCTATGATGTTATTGTATGTTTTTTCTATTCGCCTAACTACTGCAGCAAATGCGATTTTTCTAGAGTTTACTGCGCCAATCTATGTTGTTGTACTAGGTTATTTTATACTTAATGAAAGAATAACAATATTTGATATTTTATCCATGATAGTAATCTTCTTTGGAATGACGCTTTTTTTTATTGATGAGCTCTCTTTTTATGGGTTCTGGGGGAATATTATGGCAGCAATCGCAGGAGTTTGTTTAGGTATTGTAACAGTCATTATACGCAAAGAAAAAGAATCAGCATTTCAAATTGTTCTAATGGGCAATATTGTAACTGCAATCGTTTGCATTCCTTTTATGTTTACAGGAATTCAGGAAACCGTACCCACTGACTGGTTAATTATTTTTACATTAGGAATTATCCAATTGGGGATTCCTTATATTTTATACACTAAGGCATTGCGACATGTGCAGGCGCTAGATGCTATACTCGTTAGTATGATTGAACCTATATTAAATCCATTCTGGGTTTATATTTTTATAGGTGAAAAAATGGGTGAGTGGGCGCTGCTAGGTGGATTTTTAGTGCTATTGGGGTCTATTGGTAGAGCAATAATCAAATTAAAATTGAGGTAAGGATGATGAATGGTATTGTAAAAAAATATGATAAACAAAAAGAACTTGTACTTATTTCAGGAAATGACCGTAGCGCTATTTTATAATATGTATACGGTCTTGGCTCTTATAGCCTAAAAATTAATCAATAAACTCTTTAATATAAACGCGGGCACTGATTGGAATTTTGTGACCCGAATTGTACGATTTCAATATAGCGTCGTACCCCAACTCTTTTAAAATATTTAATGATTTACGGCTTTCGTTGATTAGGACTATTTTATCATCTCTGCCATGTAAAAGTAGGACTTTTGTTGATTGACTTGCTCTGTTCATATCATTTATTAATCGATCTTTAAATTTAATAAACCCAGCTATTGGTATAATTCCTCCAATTGAAAATGACATTCTTAGTGCATACTCCATCGCAAGACAAGCTCCCTGTGAAAATCCAATTATATATATATTTTTTGGAATGAAACCACTATCCAATATTTGACTTAATAACCCTTCGATCCCATTCATAGTTTTGCTATAGCTCCAGCCCTGATCATCGTTACCACTAAACCATGAATTTCCTTCTTTTTTTTCTGCTCTATATGGCGCTCGCGGAAAAAACCATTTTGCATTTTTAATCTTAAGCATTTTAGCTACTGGCTCAAAAACAAACTCATCACCAGTCCAACCATGTAGCGCTATAATGGCTTTAGTTGGGCTACGATTGTCACTATAGGTGTGTGTAATTAATTTCAAATTATAGGTTATTTAAAATTTGGTTCTGCAGTAAGGACCCAATTAGCATTTCCTGGTGCTCTGCTAGGCTCAAGTCTGTAGAGCTCACCTGTAGCTGTATCAAGCATATAATGCCAATGCGTTCGCTCAATTTGAAAAGATTGAAGCTGAAACCTGCCCGCTGCCTTATCTTTACCAAGCTGGTCTTTAACATAATTATCTAATTGACCCATAATCGTATTTAAACTGTCGTCATTTTTCTGTTGAGCCCCAACAAATAAAAACAGTGTAAGGGTAATTGATAAACCTGTAATTATACCGGAAACATATTTACTCATTTTTTACTCCTTAGTTATTTTAAGAGCCGGTTTTTCTGTTTATTTCGTACTCTTTCATTTTGATTAAAAAATCATCCTCATCTACGGCTTGAAGAAGAGGGCTTATCTTAATATTTTCTCTAATTGTTATGCTAGATCTTGGACCATAATCATGACCTGGATATATGGTTATTTTTTCTGGAAGAGTTAGAATTTTGTTATAAACAGATTTATATAATTCTCTTGGATCACTTTTTTTATCTACAGTTCTGCCTGTTCTTCCAACAAATAGCGTGTCGCCAGAAAAAAGTACATCATCCAATAGATAGCATATTGAGTCTGGATAGTGGCCAGGGGTGTGGATTACTTCTAAATTAAGTTGTCCAACAGATATGATGTCTCCGTCTTTGGCTGGTTTAACATAATTACATTTAATCTTATCTTGTGAATCCTTAAAAACTATTGTTACAAGATTTGGAAACGCGTCTACATATTCTTCAATATAGAAGCAATGGTCACGATGTGTATGCGTGATAAATAGCGTTATCAAGCCTCTGCGATTGATAAATGGAGATATTTTGTCGAGCGGAACAGATGCATCAACTAAAAATTGATTGCTGGTACGCATACATGTAACCAGATATGTTTGATTTTTATCAAAGCCCCCAATAAAAGACCGTATTGAATAATCAGAATAGCTCATTTATATAAAATATAATTCCCTTTTATGGTCAAATTTAAGCCTGTTATATTTATAATTATAATTTTACTATTTTAGGAGCAATTATGGAAACAAAACAACTAGCAGTTTATTTAATTATTGCAGGAGCTTTAATCTTAGCATTGAAGTTCATTACTGAAATAATTAGTTTTATTTTAAGCGATTTTTTTCTCGGACTTGGCGCAATTCTAATGGTTGGGGGTGCAATCATTCTCGCATTAAAATTTTTTAAAGAGAATAGAGATGATGCTGAAGATGAACCTTTTAGAGGAATTAAGCAATGATTATTGCGACTACTGAAAACATTGCAGGTAATACAATAGATGTACACCTGGGAACGGTTATTGGAAATACTATTCGAGCTAGGCATGTTGGAAAAGACATCCAAGCCGCATTTCGAACAATCATGGGTGGAGAAATTAAAGAATATACATCCATGATGGCTGAATCTAGAGAGCAGGCATTATTAAGAATGAAGGATAGGGCAAAAGAATTAGGCGCAGATGCAGTTGTTGGAGTTCGCTTTCAAACATCAATGATATTATCTGGAACTGCAGAACTACTGGTTTATGGAACCGCTGTGAGTTTTAAAAAATAAGCCGTGAATTATAAATACTTATACTTCATCGCTTTAATTTTTTTTATTTCCTCATGCGATGACTCTCAGCCTACTATCTCATCCCTAGAGGAGTCTCAAAAAAAATGGCAGTCGCACAATTTAAAATCCTATAGAATGAATTTGAATATTATTTGTCATTGTATCCCAACTCCAGACATTGATATTCGGGTAGACAATGGAAAAATATCACTTATAAACGCTAATGGTAGTTCGTATGCAGACCCCGACATCGATAGTACTTTTTGGCACGCAAGAACTGTTGATGAGCTATTTAGTTTTATAAATGAAAAATTATCTGAGGATCCCTTTCAAAAAACGTTAAAATTCAATTCAAAATATGGCTATCCAGAAGAGATATTCTTTGATATTGAGAAAATGATTGCTGATGAGGAAATTGGATATGTTATTCATTCATTTAGCCCAATTAATGAAGATTGTATTGATATTTCTAAGATTTCTAATAATCCATGTATTAAAATTTATGATCCAGTATGCGGTTGCGATGGAGCAACATATTCTAATAGCTGCAAAGCATCAGTTGCAGGTGTATCCTCTTTTGTGCCAGGTATTTGTAATAAATAAACCTCAATCAAATAAATAAGCAGGAAATCAGTATTTCATGAATACAAAACTCATTAATATTATAGTTATTGCATCATTAGCTATGTCGTGTCAAGACGAAGATAGCTCAGCTAAAGATAATGACAAAGATTATGGAGATAAATCAGGTGACTTTATATCCGTAAACGGATTTTTTACAGACACTCTATCACACGAAGGAGAGTTAAGACAATATCTAACTTACATTCCTGAAATTTATATATCATCAAGGCTTCCAGCCCCACTTTTATTTAATTTTCACGGTGGGACCGGTTCAGCGGATGGACAGGTCTACACCGCAGATTTTAGACCAATTGCAGATACTGCAAATTTTATTTTAGTGTATCCGCAAGGAACTTTTGGAGGCACATGGAATAGTTCATTACCCACAAATACGCAAACCAAAATGTTTGTTGATGATTTTGGATTTGTAGATGCTATGATAAAAAGAATAAATAATGATTACAGCTATGGAGTAGATACATCTCGAGTGTACGCAACTGGATTTTCAAATGGTGCCGACATTTCTCTTGCTTTAGCATGTGTTAGAAGCAATAAGATAGCAGCCGTGGCTTCGGTTTCAGGATCACTTGACAGACATACCGCTCAAAACTCAAATCCTTCGAGTGTTGCAATCATGAGTATACATGGAACTAATGACTTCTCACGTCCTTATGAATACGGTTTAAATGGTTATTATTTTAGTATTGATGAACTAAATACGTATTGGTCTAGTCGCAACAATTTTTCAGCTCAACCTCAAATTGAGACTTATAATGCTGGTAATCTAGCAATTGAGTTAATAAGGTTTGGTGATATGATTGAGCATTATAAGGTTGTTAGTGGTGGGCATACCTGGTTGGATATTTCTCGTAATGGCCATACCACCAATCAAAAAATATGGAATTTTGTTTCACGGTTTGATATAAGCGGCTTAAGAAAATAACATCATAATGATACGTCGATATATTTATATATTTCTCTTTTTTCAATTCTATGGATGCGCCAGTGGGAATGTAGGATACTGGGAATTTAAATTGATAGAAAAATCTATGGAAACATTAACAAGTATTTTTAGATCAGAAAGAAAAGTATCTTCACCTAAAATAGAAATCCCACAAATATCTTCCCCGCCAAAAACTAAAAACAATATTGCGGTAGTTGAGCTAGTAGGGGGCAATATTCCAAAAAGCTCAATTTCAGCTTTAACCGATAGGTTGAGATCAGAACTGCTTCAAACAAATCATTTTCAAGTGATAGAGCGAGAGGCCATGAATGAAGTTTTAGCCGAGCAAGGATTTCAGCAATCTGGATGCACATATAATGAGTGTGCGGTTGAAATAGGCCACTTAATAAATGTAGAAAAAATTATTGGAGGTTCGATAAATAAGGTTGGAAGTACATTTTCTACATCCATTAGAATGATAAATATACAAAATGGTAGTATTGAAAAAATAATATCTTTCGACTATACCGGACCTATTGATGAAATGCTAAAAAGAGGGATGAAAAAAATAGCAGCAGAATTTACTTTGTGAAGTAAAATTAAAATTAATTTACAATGAAAAACTATTTTCAGAAGACTTTTTGAAAGTACCCCGGAGAGGATTCGAACCTCCGACCTACGGATTAGAAGTCCGTTGCTCTATCCAACTGAGCTACCGGGGCATATAATTTTAAAA
>MDSW01222500.1_pt1 | contig 12310 bp, 12 predicted proteins | sample 811171 | NCBI WGS metagenome assembly MDSW01 (sample SAMN05326641, study PRJNA326480) | marine metagenome | isolation source: seawater | place: Atlantic Ocean: North West | collected 2012
GTCTTAACCTTTGGGGATTCAATTGTGCTGATGCCTATGCGTGGGCATTGGTCATTGAAGTGGGAAAATCAAGCAGTATCTTTAAATCCGGGTGACACATGTATTTTGCCTGCTGGATTTTCACACAAACTTGAGCCATCAATGGCTGGGGAAGCTAGTATGTACCGTGTAAAATCTAATGATGACCCTGCTGGCCCAACGTGGACCAAAAATTTAAAGTAATAGGAGAAAAAAATGACAAGAATCCTTACTTCGCATGTTGGCAGTCTACCTAGATCACAAGAGGTTGTTGATTTTATATTTGCTCGTGAAAATGATGTTCCTTATGATGTGTTTTCATTTGACGAAACGATGACAAAAGCGGTTCATGATACGGTTGAAAAGCAAGCAGAATCTGGAATTGATATTGTTAGTGACGGTGAAACTTCAAAAATATCTTATGCAACTTATGTAAAGGATCGCTACACAGGCTTTTCTGGTGATAGTCCTAGAAATGCTCCAGCTGATCTTAAGATGTTTCCAACATTTTTGGAACGCCTCGCTAATGAAGGGGGTACACCTCAATATGCTAGACCAATGTGTACTGGCCCCGTTTCTCCTAAAGGGCAGGGGGAATTACAAAAAGATATCAGCAATTTAAAAGCTGCGATGTCTGCACACGGAATAACAAGGGGTTTTATGAATGCCGCCTCTCCAGGTGTAGTTTCCTTATTTTTACAAAATAATTTTTATAAAACACGGGAAGAATATTTATCTGCATTAGCGGATGCCATGAAAACAGAATATGAAACAATCGTAGCATCTGGGTTGGATTTACAATTGGATTGCCCAGATTTGGCCCTCTCTAGGCATATGCTTTTTAATGATTTAACTGATGATGAATTCCTTAAAGTTGCCGCTTCACATGTCGACGCATTAAATTATGCGCTAAAAGACGTTCCAGAAGAGAAAGTTAGGATCCATATTTGTTGGGGAAATTATGAAGGGCCCCACTGTTGTGATATTCCTATGGATAAAATGTTTTCTACCTTGATGTCTGCAAATGCTGGTTACTTATTATTTGAAACCTCTAATCCAAGACATGCGCATGAGTGGACAGTATTCAGAGATAGGAAATCTGAGATTCCTGATAGTAAGGTGTTAGTCCCCGGCGTGGTTGATACTACGACCAATTTCATTGAACACCCGGAACTTGTCGCACAAAGAATTGAGCGATTTACGAATATTGTTGGAAAGGATAGAGTTATAGCAGGGTCAGATTGTGGATTTGGTACTTTTGCTGGGTTTGGTGCTGTCGACCCGCAAATTGCCTATGCAAAACTAAAATCTTTATCTGAGGGTGCTGCTTTAGCATCATGACCCCGCATGTTTCACTTCCTGGAATGATGCGTGATGAACGACTTCTTACTCCCAAAATAAATGAACTATTCAAAAAAAAGAAATACATTTCGCAAAAATTTCTGATTATGAAAAAATTTCAGAATTAACTTCCGATGTTTTACGCACGCTTGAGTTTTATGAATTAATGCATACACTTTTAGAAAATAGTAAATTAGAAATTATAGAAGATGCACGCCGTCTTCCAATATTAGAACAAATTAAAATGACGACAATGGCACTTGCTAGTTGGCTGGAGGATATATGAAAACATCACTTTTAAATTTATTACAATCTGTGGACACTCCAACAGTTTGTAACGCTATAGAAGTGGCTCAGGGAAAAAGAGGTTTTTCTAATTTCACCCGTGATACTATGATCCCAAGTGATCCAAAAAATGAAGCAATTATTGGGTTTGCTCGGACTGCGAGTATTAAAGCTTTAGAGCCTTCTGAAGAGCTGGCTGATACATTAAAAGCAAGGCGAATGGCATATTATAAATACATGTCTGATTTTAATAAGCCCTCAATAGCTGTGGTAGAAGATTTAGACTTTCCTAAGGCAGTTGGTGCCTATTGGGGGGAAATTAATTGTACTGTGCATAAATCTTTTGGACTTTCTGGAACTTTAACTAATGGGGTTATGCGCGACCTTGATGACCTTCCAAATGGTTACCCTGTTATTGCGGGTTCGATTGGGCCAAGCCATGCTTTTGTTCGAGTTGAAGAAATTGATATTGAAGTAAATATTTTTGGATTAATAGTTAAGCCAAATGATTTAGTGCACGCAGACAAACACGGAGCACTAGTCATTCCACTTGAAGTAATCGACCATTTGGAGAGTGCTATCATGAAGCTACTTGAAACAGAGAAATTAATTCTAGAACCAGCAAGAAAGAAGAAATTATCATTTTCAGAGTTTGAAAAAGCTTGGAAAGCCTTTGAAAATAGTAGAACTTAATAATATTATATCAAAATAACAGTGATTTGTGCATTGGTAGCTAATCTATATTGTTAGGTTACCTCCGAAAATACTTTAGTTAATGCTTGTGTTAATTTTTCAAACATTTCATTCATTTGTCCCTCTGTCATTACAAATGCTGGGCAAAGTACTATAGCTTGTCCTAAAGGCCGGCATATAAGACCAAAATCTGAACAAGTGTTAGCAATTTTTTCAGAAACATTTGCTTCAGGTCCAAATGGTGTTTTTGTATCCTTATCCATTACAGCTTCTAAAGCACCCATCAATCCTTTTGACCTTGCCTCACCAATGTTCGGGTTCTTAGCAAGCTCTGCCAAACCCTGTTCAAACTTTGGTGTGAGCGCCTGGACATTTTCTATTAAGCCTTCATTTAAAATTACATTGATTGCCTTTAGAGCGATAGCGCAGCCTACCGGGTGTCCAGATGCTGTAAATCCATGAGGAAACTCTTCAACACTTTCCGCAGCCATTTGAATTTTATTTGCTAAATTTGGTCCAAGTATGACCGCGCCCATCGGAAAATAGCCAGCAGTCAAATTTTTCGATGAAATTATCGCATCAGGTATAAAATCGTACGCTTGACAGCCCCAAACAGGGCCTGTCCGTCCAAAACCGCAAATTACTTCGTCTGCTATTAGTGCGATATTATATTTTTTAAGGATCGGATGGATTGCTTGAAAATATCCTTTTGAAGGCGGTATGACCCCACCTGCACCCATGACCGGTTCTGCGACTAACGCCGCTATTGTATCAGGTCCTTCTGATACGATTAGCGCTTCCAGGTTTTTGGCAAGCCTTAAAGTGAATTCACTTTCACTCTCTCCATCTTGGCCAAATCTCCAATAATGTGGGCAATCAGTATGTATAAATCCATCTAAAGGTAAACCAAAGACCTCGTTATAGGGTTTAGCAGTCATAGACGCAGATACTGCTGTTACGCCGTGATAGCCATTAATCCGTGTTATTATTTTTCTTTTATGTGGATTACCTTCAGCTTTGTTCATAAACCATAGCATTTTTACCAAAGTATCGTTAGCTTCTGAGCCAGAGTTTGTATAAAATACTTTACCACTTTCAAAGGGAGAGACCTCTATAAGTTTCTCTGATAGAATAACGGTTTGATCTGACATTCTTCCAAAAAAGGCATGATACCCGGGAAAGCGATCATATTGTGCTTTAGCTGCTTCTGCTAAGCCCTTGTGATTGAAGCCAGCGACCATGTTCCACAATCCTGAATTGCCGTCTAAATATTTTTTCCCATGAACATCATAAACATACGGACCATCACCATGAGTTAAGATTGTTGCGCCGCGGTTTTCAATTGTTGGTAAATCTGTAAAACCATACATTGAATGAGCATCGGCTCGAGCCTCCCAACTGTTTAGGTTTTCATCTCGCATTTTTTTCTCCATTCTCGGGAATTAAGTCGTAAGTTTTGTAAATTTGCAATTATCTAGATTTCTTCTAGAATATTCTCTAATTTAAGGCAAAGTGCAAGAAATTTTTCGGAGAAATTATGGTAGAAAGTCCAGGTCGCATCACACTCTGGGGAATTGAAATATTTGTGGCAGCTGCGGAAGAAAAATCAATATCTTCTACTGCTAAACGGTTATCTGCTAGTCCATCTGCAATAAGCCAACAACTTACAAATTTGGAAGCTGGAATAGGTGCAAAGCTTCTTGATAGAGGGATGCGTCCTCATCAATTGACAGTAGCGGGGATTATATTTTTAAAACGTGCAAAAAAAATAATTTCTGAAGCTTCTTATGCGAAAGCCGAATTGGCGGTTCAAGATCTTAGTAAATTTACAAGATTGCGAATTGGAGTCATCGAAGATTTTGATGCAAATATAACTCCCAAATTGCTGATGGAATTGTCAAAAGAATTTACTGGCTGTCAGATACAGCTGGAAACTGCATATAGTTTGAAACTTAAGAAATTGTTAGAAAAAAGACAATTGGATATGATTATTGCTGCAGATTTAGGTCAATCACAGGATTGGATGGAGGTATACCCAATTGTTAAAGAGCCTTTTGTGGTAGCTGCTCCAAAAGGTTTAATAATGCAAAATAGTAATGCGCTCACACAACTTTTGAAACTGCCTTTTATTAAATACTCGTCAACTCAAGCGATGGGTCAATCCATAGATGCTCATCTGCTACGGCAAGAAATTGATATCCCCCATAAGTTTGAACTCGACAGCTATCATGCGTCCCTTGCATTGGTAGCTAATAAAACAGCTTGGACGATTACTACTCCATTGGGTTTTGCACATGCTCAACGGTTTCATCCTGACGTAGAATTGTTACCTTTACCACTGAAAGGCCTGACAAGGACAATTTCTGTATTATCAAGAGCGGATGGATTTGAAAAAATGCCGAAGCATATTGCATCTCTTTTCCGCCTTTTACTAAAACGAACTATCATAAAAGATTTAGTTTTAGAGTTCCCTTGGCTTGAGCATGATTTTCGAATTCTAGAAACCTAAATCGTCTCTTATTTTATACCAAGTCATTGCTAACGCCAATAATGGTGATCTTAGGTTTGAGCCACCTGGAAAGTTTGGCGTTTTAACAGCGCTCATCACGTCAAATCGATCGTGATCTGATAAGATTTCCTCTGAAATGATTTTCCCTGCCATGGTTGCCATTGCCACCCCACTTCCTGAATATCCTGAAGCGTTATATGTATTATGATTTAACTTGGTAAGAAATGGCATTCTCTTCATGGTAATTGCTAAAGTTCCACCCCATGAATAATCAAAGTTGATATTCTTGAGCTGTGGAAAAATATTTAACATTGGTTTACGAACTATTTCATCCAAGTTATTTGGAAACTTATAAGCATAAGTTTCGCCACCTCCAAACAATAATCGATTATCACTAGACATTCTAAAATAATTTACAACAAATTTACTATCAGCAACGGCCACATCCTTATTTAGAATATTAGACCTGATTTCATCATCTAAAACTTCAGTACTTCCAATGAAGTTATTGATTGGCATAACTTTTTTATTTACGAATCTATTTAAGTTTCCCAAATATCCATTACATGCTAAGATTGTATGCGTAGTCGTTACTAAGCCATGTTCTGTTTTGACAACTGTTTTTTTCCCATGCTCAATTTTTTCTACAAGTGAGTGCTCAAATATTTTTACACCTTTTTCGTGAGCAGCGTCTGCCAAACCTAACGCGTAATTTAATGGATGCAGATGGGCAGAGCTCCAATCTATACTTCCACCCAAATACTTTTTTGAACCAATAATATTTTGGATTTCAGTTTTATCAAGCGAGCTTATATTTTTATGCCCATAGGTATTTTGTAAGTTTTCTACATCTTTGTGTTCTTCTTTTACTTCCCAATCATTTAGGCAAGCATGGATTATTCCTGGCTTTAAATCACACTTAATTTTATATTTTAGAATTAGATTTGTGACTAAATCTTTAGCATCCTGACTGATTTGCCAAAGCTTTTTTGCCATTATGTCACCATAATCTTTTTCTAAACTTTGTTGACTGACTCTTTGACCGCTAGAAACTTGACCTCCGTTGCGCCCTGAAGCTCCCCAGCCTGGGCGATGGGCATCCAAGAGCACGACATTTAGGCCAGCTTCTGCTAAATGTATTGCGGAAGATAGTCCCGTAAATCCAGCCCCAATGATGCAAACATCGGTTTCTAAACTTTCTTCCAGCGTTTTATAGCGTTTATGATGGTTTGCTGTAGAGGCATACCATGAATTGGGAAACTGCCCTCGTTCATCGTTTGAGAATAAAAGGTTCATAATTAAACATTCAATAGTAGGTGCTCACGTTCCCATGGGCTTATTATATGACTGTATTCTGCAAGTTCTAAATGCTTGACGGCTAAGTAAAGTTCACTGAATTTTGGGTGTAGGAGATTTTGCATTTCTTTTGCATTGCTAAATAAATGAAGAGCTTCACGAAGTGAGCGTGGCAAGTCCCCTGTATGGTATGCGTCGGTTGTCATTTCAGGTTTTGGAAGTAGTTTTTCTTTTAAGCCTAAAAATCCACTAGCTAAGCTAGCCGCTATACCAAGGTAAGGATTACAATCCATTCCTAGAATTCTATTTTCTATACGGCGAGCACTTTTTTCAGATATTGGGACTCTAATTCCAGTAGTTCTATTATCCCGACCCCAGTTCAAATTAGTTGGAGCTGAAAAATCAGGTACGTATCTTCTGTACGAATTTACATAAGGAGCCAAAATCGCAATTACAGAAGGAAGATGATGTTGCAGCCCTCCTATAAAATGAAAAAATTCGTCACTGTCCTCACCTTTGTCATCAACAAATATATTTTTCCCACTTTTTTTATCAATAAGTGATTGGTGAATATGCATTGCTGAACCAGGTTGATTTTGCATTGGTTTGGCCATGAAGGTAGCAAAGCAGTCATGACGCAGAGCAGCTTCTTTTATCAATCTTTTGAAGTAAAAAACCTGATCGGCCAACGCAACAGGATCGCCATAGTCAAGGTTTATTTCGATTTGGCCTGCACCACCTTCTTGATTGAAACCTTCTATCTCAAAACCCTGAGCTGCTGCAAAATTATGGATATCTTCAATTATTGGACTGTATTCGTCAGCATCGCTCATAGAATAACATCTGGCGGCACCTTTTCGGCCTGATCGTCCTATTGGCGGTTCGATTGGATTTGCTGGATCTAGATTTTTAGCAGTTAAATAAAATTCCATTTCAGGGGCTATGATTGGCTTTAGACCCAATTCATCGTAAAAATTTAATATGCGTTTCAGAACATTGCGAGGAACCTGTGGTACCGGCTCGCCCGCGCGAGTGTGGACATTATGAATTATTTGAAGATTAGTCTCACTTGACCATGGTATAGCAGCAGCTGTTTTAAAATCTGCGGTCAAAACACTGTCAGGTTCTGTAACCCAATCTGCATCTGCGATTTCTGCAAATTGCCCTGTAATTGTTTGGTTAAATATTGCTTCTGGTAAGTACATCTCAGAATTTTTAGAAAATATCCCTGATGGTATCGTTTTTCCTCGTGCTATGCCTGATGTATCAGAGATAATACATTGAATTTCTTCAATTTTATTACCTCCAATATAATCTAATGCGTGTTGAGGTATTTTTTTTAACCACTCTTTATTATTTGACATTATTCCTCAATTTGTTTGCTTCTAAGAACTTTGCTATTTTTTCTGCAATTTTGTTTTGTGATAATGATTGTTGCATCTTTAATCTGGCCTGTTCAAGTAAATCATTTGGTACAACACCTTTACCTCTTGTATCAATAAGGCGGTCAATGAACTTGTGCCCGTATTCCGGGTGACCCTGAAACGTCATCGCAGGCCCTTTATATATTAAGCCAGCATATTTGCAAAATTCGTTTGTAGCGATTACTTTTGCGTCATCTGGAAGCTCAGTTATTTGGTCTTGGTGCCAGGCGTTTATTGAAACAACTGATTGGTCTTCAAGCATTTGGTAGTCTTGCTTGCCAATTGACCATCCATTAACAAATTTTTCTACTTTTCCACCTAGAGCTTGGGCAATAATTTGATGTCCAAAACAAATTCCGATTATGGGAATTTGTTTTGAATAAATACTTTTTACGAATTCTTCTAAAGGCTTTATAAATGGATGATTTTCATATGCTCCATGTTTTGAGCCTGTAATTAACCAACCATCAGCTTCGGAGTAAGATTTTGGAAAATTCATATTTTCAACATCAAATATCTCAAAATTAAAGTCGTAATTATTCAAGAGTTTAATAAACATTTCTCCATAAGTACCAAATTTGCCCTTTAGCTCATTTGGAGGATGCCCAGCTTCTAAAATTCCAATTTTCATATTTCTTGCTCTCATTGAATTTGAGTCATTAGATTGCATTAATGGTAGTTTGGATAATGTGATTGTATGATTTGTCTTTAAAATAATCGAGTTCTTGTTTTTTACAATCCACAAAACTTCTTATTAACAAGGGATCAAAAATTTTTTTGATTTTCTGGGAATTTGAAAAGCATTCAATAGATTTCTTCCAATCTTTAATTATAGATACTCCACCTGAGGTGTAACCATCACCGCTAATTGGTTCTTCAAGCTCCATTTTACTTTCCATTCCATTTATAGCGGCACCAAGAATGGATGCTAATACTAAATAAGGATTTGCATCGCCGCCCGCGACTCTATGTTCGATGCGTTTTGCAATATCTGGCCCACCAGGGATGCGAATTGCAGTTGTTCGGTTCTCATAGCCCCAATTTATTGCTGTTGGTGCATGTGCGCCAGAGGAAAAACGATCATATGAGTTATGGTTTGGAGCAAATATTAAAGTTGAATCTTTCATAAAATTTAGGCAGCCAGAGACAGCATTTAATAAGCATTCACTTCCTTTATTTGTGAAATTATTAAAAATATTTTCGTTATTATTGTCTAAAATTGAAAAATGAACATGTAGCCCATTCCCTGCTTCTTGCGCGTAGGGTTTTGCCATGAATGTTGCACGCATTTTGTGTTTTAATGCCACTCCACGAGTAGCTTGTCTAAACAGCCACGTATCATCTGCTATTTTCAGAGCATTGCCATGGTTTAGGTTTACTTCAAATTGGCCTAGCCCACTTTCTGTAATAGCGGCTTGAGCAGGTATATTCATTTGGTCGCAAGCGTTGTATAAGTCAGTGAAGAAATCATCCAAACCGTCAAGCTCTTGAAGTGAAAGAATTTCTTGTCCTACCATGGGCTTTCCAGTTGCAGGGGAAATAGCTGGAGATGGCAATCCAGATGTATTTGTCAAGCAAAACTCGAGCTCTGTGGAAACTACTGGGAACAATTTTTTATCATGGTATTTATTTAAAACTGAAATTAATGCTTGCCTTGGATCACCTTGAAAAGGGCTATTATCCTCATTAAAGCTTTGATGTTGAATAAAAAGGGTTGGTTCTCTTAGCCAATTTACAGGAATCGGACCACGATCAGTTGCAAAAAGATTTCCATCTGCGTCGCCAGACTCAAAGACTAAAGGGCTATCGTTTATATCATTGCCCATAATATCTAAATTCAGCACAGACAATGGCATTCTAGACCCTGAATTTAACACTTTCTCTAAATGGCTAATTGGCAGTCGCTTTCCTCTGGGGATACCATTTAAGTCAGAAACAAAAATACGCAAGGATTTTGGTTCAGTCACGATATTACTCCCAGGTCAATGTGGTTTTGCTATCAATTCAAGTTTTTAGTGTCGAGATTTATTTTAAGAGTTTGCTTTTATGTTGAGATAATCTGATTTGCGAGTTTTTACGATACCTTTTAAATGAAGTATTTTTTTTGTAGCCGGCTTTAACTGATCAATTGCCGTTTCTACGGAATTGAAAAATAGAGTCTGGTTTGCATTTTTATGAGCTATAATTGGAAGACCTGGTGTTGATTTAGTTTGTGCAATGATACTTAAATTTGATGAAAAATTATCATATTCTTTAATCAGTTTAAAACTTATTGCATCGATTGCTGCTATATCTGCTTGCCCCTCACTTACCAGTTTTGCTGATGCACGATGGCTTCCTGACAGTTTAATTTTATCTATTTTAATTTTTAATTCTTTAAAATAGTTCTGAGGCGCTGCCCAGCCTGATTGAGATAATATGTCATTATAAGCGAAAATAGAGGATGAAAAATCTGTTAAACTCTTTATTTTGTCTTCTTTCCTGACAATTATTACACTGGCATAATGACCAGGCTTAAAACCTTTTAACCCATAATCAGGCGTGCCAACTAAGGTGACTTTGTTATGCAGAAATAATCTATAAGGTAATCCACAGGTTTGTGACAAAAATAATTCGTTTGAACCCCAAAACTCGATAGACTCTCTATTTTTACTTAAGACTGCAGGAGCCTCGATTCCTCTAATTTTTAATTCTTTAACAATATTTTGGTAAAGTTCCTGATGGGCTTTTTGTGTTTCAGCTCGATTATACATTTCGAGCGAAGAAATTTTCATTTTTTAATGGCTCGCTGACGCGCAAATGCGCTATCTTTATCAGACACACCCAATAAGCTTACTACGGTCCGAATTAAAGCGTCTTCATTAGTATCTCGGAAGCTATCAGTTAGAACGACAGACCAAAGATCCTCAATTATAGCTATGCGGTCATCAAAATCTATTGCAGATTTGATGGATTTCGTAAACCTGACTGTGTCTGGAGCCTGTTCTTCGACAAGTTCCGCTTCTTTTATGAGTTCATTTGCTTCATCATTACTAAGTTTAAATCGAGCACTTATTAAGCTTATTATATTATTTAATTCTGCTTTTGAATAATCATCGTCAGATCTTGCCACTCTAATCATCAAAGCAGTAATGGCTAATCTAGCATCATCAGGTTCTAATTGAGAGATATTATCATCAGCAAAAATTTTTAAAATATTTTTTAACATGTTTAATTATCCATATTTAATTTATCACAAATATAAGTCAGTTTGTTTTTGTTAGACTAACCTTGAACGATCTAAAGCTGCACGAATGAAATCTGCAAATAGTGGATGAGGTTCAAAAGGCTTTGACTTTAATTCTGGATGAAATTGCACTCCTATAAACCAAGGATGATTTTTCATTTCAACTATCTCTGGAAGACGGTTATCAGGTGACATTCCCGAAAATAATAAGCCGTAGGCCTCTAGTTTGTCTTTATACTTTAAATCTACCTCATATCGATGCCGATGGCGCTCAGAAATTGCTTGGTTATCATAAATTTTTGAAATTTTACTATTTTCTTTCAAAACTGCATTATATGCACCCAATCTCATCGTTCCTCCCTTATCATCTCCCGCATCACGCTTTATTGTTCGGTTTCCTTCAACCCATTCTTTCAGATGGTATACTACAGGAGTAAAGCGTTTTTTGCCTGCTTCATGGTCGAATTCCTCAGATCCGGCGTTTTTAATTTTTGCTAAATTACGTGACGCTTCGATTACAGCCATTTGCATGCCCAAACATATACCCAAATATGGCACGTCTTGTTCTCGAGAGAATGTTGCTGCTTTTATCATACCTTCTGTACCGCGTTCGCCAAAACCGCCGGGCACCAATACTCCGTCATATCCCTTTAAGTGTGGTGCTAACTCTTTATTATCGAAAATTTCTGAGTCAAACCAACCTATTTGAACTTTCACTCGATTTCGTATTCCTCCGTGCGTTAAAGCCTCAGTGATTGACTTATAAGCATCTTCCAACTGAGTGTATTTACCTACAATCGCTATTTTAACCGTTCCTTCCGGATTATGAATTCTATCTGAAACATCCTCCCAGACTTCTAAGTTTGGCTTAGGAGCTGGCGTAATTTCGAAAGCGTCTAAAACAGCCTGATCTAAACCTTCTTTGTGATAAGCAAGAGGTGCATCATAAATGGAACTTAAATCATAAGCAGCAATCACTGATTCTGGTCTCACATTACAAAATAAGGCCAATTTTTCGCGCTCTTTTTGAGGTATAGGATGTTCTGAGCGACAAACAAGAATATCAGGTGCAATCCCAATAGACTGAAGTTCTTTAACTGAATGTTGAGTTGGTTTCGTTTTAAGTTCTCCAGAGGCGTTCAGATAAGGAAGTAAAGTCAAATGCATGAATAAACAGTCACCTCTTGGTTTGCCGTGACTAAATTGCCTAATAGCTTCAAAAAATGGTAAGCCTTCAATATCTCCAACTGTACCACCGATCTCACAGAGCATAAAATCTACTTCGTCATCACCAATATCTATGAAATCTTTGATCTCGTTAGTGACATGCGGTACAACTTGGATTGTTTTACCTAAATAATCACCACGGCGTTCTTTTTCTAAAACCGATGAATAAATTCTACCAGACGAAACAGAGTCAGTTTTTCTAGCAGCTACTCCGGTGAATCGTTCATAATGGCCAAGGTCTAAATCAGTTTCTGCGCCATCATCAGTCACAAAAACCTCACCATGCTCAAA
>MDSW01077996.1_pt1 | contig 12309 bp, 11 predicted proteins | sample 811171 | NCBI WGS metagenome assembly MDSW01 (sample SAMN05326641, study PRJNA326480) | marine metagenome | isolation source: seawater | place: Atlantic Ocean: North West | collected 2012
GGGATTCGAACCCTCGGAAGGAATTACTTCCTTCGCAGGTTTAGCAAACCTGTGGTTTAAGCCACTCACCCATCTCTCCCGCAGTTGTTTCATAATATTTCTCTAGTTTTTCTATATTCTTTAATCGTGTTTATGTCCAACAGAAATTGATTTTTTGATTAGGTAAAGCGAAAGTATGTTTGAAATTCTTAAATAAGATTAAAAGCACTACTGCATAATAACTTTTAAGATCTTTAATCATCCTCACCATACCCAAATTTTTTATTCAAATTATTACCTCCTAATATATCGAACAGTTGATTTGTTGAATCTGACCAATAATGACTAAAATCAATTTTAATAGAAGATTTAGTTATTGTTTTTTTTTCAAAACTTTTTTTAAGTATTTTTTTTGGATTAGATATATTTACATTTAAATAATCAGCAATTTTTAATAATTCAGCTTCATTATATTTAGGATCAATCAATTTCTCATATCTAACTACAAGTAAATTTTCATCAATCCAGGGAAGAATTTTACTACAAGTATTAAAAAAATTCTTTCCATAAACTTTAACATAATAAAAAAACTTTTCTTTATCTTCATTTCTAGAAATCCAAGCTTCCTTATCAATATTATATATTCTCATACTTTCTTGTTTCCATTTCATAAATGATAACAATGCAGTTTTCAAATTTCTTATAGTCAATATACATTTATGATTTTTTAATAGCTCTTTAGCCCTTTCAGAATAAAAGATATGCCCTACTGCAAATTCATTATCATTTAGTTGATTAATTATTTTTTCAGGCTCTGATTCAAAGTTATAATTTTTAAAATTAGTCTTAGATTTTTCAATATTATTTTTATCATATTTTTGATGAAGATTATTTAGTTTTTTGTTTAAATGTATTAAAGTTTTATTATATCCAATATTATCTAAAATTTCAGACATCAAATAAGTGCCACTTTTCTGAATAGAAATAATAAATGTTTTGTGCATTTTCTTAAATATTTATATATTAATAATTAAATGATTATATCAAGTTTTTTTAATAAATTTTGGGCAGGTGATATTAAATTATGGAAATCCTTTTGGATTATAGGTTTATTACATGCCTTTATTTTAACTAGATTAATTCAATTCCTAGAAACACAAATTTTTAAAAATGAAAATCTTTTTCTATTTGTTCAATTTCAAGATGTTGGAATACCTATAATAAATTTTATAAATCTTCATTTTATAACAAAGCTTATTTATATAATCACCTCAGTTTACGTAACAGTAGGAATTTGGAGGTCAGCAGAAAAACACAAAGGTAGTTTTATAGTTATTTTTTTAACTTTAATTTATCTTGCATTCAATAATATTTTACCAATTATAAAATTTTGTTTTTTATTAATTTTTGGTTAATTTTGATAAAATTAAATCATTTAATATTTTTGGATTAGCCTTTCCTTTAGTTTTTTTCATAGCTTGTCCTATAAAATAGGTTAATAGTTTAGTTTTGCCATTTTTGTATTGCTCAACCTTGTCTTGATTTTCTTGAAATATTTTTTCAATTATTATTTCTATTTCATCTGAATTATTTAATTGAGAAAGATCTTTTTGGTCTACAATATCTATAGGAGATTTTTTTGTCAAAAACATTTCTTCAAAAACTTCTTTGGCTATTTTGCCAGAAATTTTATCTGAAACAATCAATTTAATCAAATCTCCTAAATTAATTGGAGTTATTGGAGATTCAGAAATATTTAAATCATTTTTTTTAAGTAATGCAAATAATTCAGAAGTAATCCAGTTAGAAACTAATTTAGTATGGCTAATTAAATCCTTATGATTTTTTAAAACATTATCAAAAAAATCAGATATAGATTTTTCAGATGTTAAAACTAGAGAGTCATAGATAGAAAGTTTATAATCTTCTATATATCTTTTTTTTCTTTCATCAGGAAGTTCAGGGATTTCAGATTTAATACTATCTATTAGCTTATTATCTATAATTAATGGTAATAAGTCAGGATCAGGAAAATAACGATAATCATGAGCCTCTTCTTTGCTTCTCATGGGTCTAGTTTGTCCTGTATTAGTATCAAACAATAAAGTATTTTGAGTTATCTGGCCACCCCCATCAAGAATTGCAATTTGTCTATTGGACTCAAATTCTATGGCTTGTTTTATAAATTTAATTGAGTTAAGATTTTTAACTTCACATCTAGTTCCGTAATCTTCGCCAAATTTTCTAACAGAAATATTTACGTCTGCCCTAAGAGAACCTTCTTGCATATTTCCATCACAAACTTCTAAATACATTAAAATAGATCGTAATTTATTAATATATAAAGCAACTTCTTCAGATGAACGTAAATCAGGTTCGCTTACAATCTCCATTAATGCAACACCTGATCTATTTAGATCAACATAAGTTTTAGATGGATTTTGATCGTGAAGACTTTTTCCAGCATCTTGCTCTAAATGCATTCTTAATATTCTTATTTCTTTTGACTTTCCATCTTCAAAATCAATGCTGACTTTTCCCTTCCCTACTATAGGATATTTGAATTGACTAATTTGATAACCTTGAGGTAAATCGGCATAAAAGTAATTTTTTCTATCAAAAACTGAAAAATTATTAATTTTAGCTTTGAGGCCAATACCTGCTTTAATTGCTTGATTAATACAAAATTTATTAATTACAGGTAACATTCCAGGCATAGCTGCATCTACTAATGAAACTTGACTATTAGGCTGTGATCCAAATTTTGTGGATGATGAACTAAATAATTTGGAATTTGATTTTATTTGAGCATGAATTTCCAATCCGATAATGGTTTCCCACTTAGAATGTTTATCTATATTTGATTCATTCATATTTACCTTCTAGATAATATCCAGCATCAAACAATAATTGCTCATTAAAATGTTTTGATAATAATTGAATTCCTAAAGGAAGATTATCTCTAGACTTACCAAATGGTATAGAAATGCCGGGAATGCCTGCTAAAGATGCAGGAACAGTAAATATATCATTTAAATACATTTTAATAGGATCATCCTCTTTTTCTCCAATAGGAAATGCGGCACTAGGAGCAGTGGGAGTAAGAATTAAATCACATTCTTTAAAGGCATTTATAAAATCTTCTGAAATAAGTTTTCTTACTTTTTGAGCTTTCAAATAATATGCATCGTAATAACCAGCAGACAAAACATAAGTTCCTATAAAAATTCTTCTTTTTACTTCTTTTCCAAATCCTTGACTTCTAGTTAATTCATACATTTCATCAAGTGATTTAATGTTTTCTGCCCTATAACCATATTTTACACCATCATATCTCGCTAAATTTGATGAAGCTTCAGCAGGGGCGATAATATAGTAAGCAGGTAATGCATATTTTGTATGCGGAAGAGAAATTTTATTTATCTTTGCTCCTCCTGCTTCAAATTTTTTTATAGAATTTTCCCAAACAGTTTTGATATCATCAGGTATACCTTTTATAGAGTATTCTTCTGGAATTCCTATTACCTTACCAGACATATCTTGGTTTAAATTTTTATGATAATCCGGGATATTAACTTTGGCACTAGTGCTATCATTTTGATCATGGCCTGCTATTTCTCTTAATAATATAGAAGCATCTTCAATATTATTAGCAAATATTCCAGCTTGATCTAAACTTGAAGCAAAAGCAACTATTCCCCATCTGGAACACAAACCGTAAGTTGGCTTAATGCCAACTACACCACAAAAGCTAGCAGGCTGTCTTATTGATCCTCCGGTATCTGTACCTGTAGATCCTAAACATAATTTAGCTGCTACTGCAGCTGCTGAACCCCCAGAAGATCCTCCAGGAACTAAATCAATATTTTTAGGAGATAAAGGATTAATAACATTACCATAAAAACTTGTGGTATTTGCAGACCCCATTGCAAACTCATCACAATTAGTTTTTCCTATAATTATTGAACCTTGGTCTAAAAGTTTTTGAGTTACAAATGATTCATAAACAGGTGTAAAATTGGCTAAAATTTTTGAAGCAGCTGTAGTTGGTATATTTTTGGTACAAAATAAATCTTTAATACCTAACGGTATTCCTTTAAGTTTTAAATCATTTGAAAGATTTTCTGTTTTTTTAGATTGTTCTATTATTTTTTCTTCATCAAAATATATAAAACAATTAAATCTTTTATTTTCTTTAATACGATCTATAAAAACTTTAGACAATTCTGTAATAGAAATTTTTTTTGACCTTATTTTATTTAGAGTATCAGTGATTGTATGAAATTCCATTTTAATCTACTACCTTTGGCACAACAAAATAGTTTTCCATTTTGTCAGGGGCATTATCTAAAATATCTTTTGATTTATCTTTTTCATTGTGAATATCGTCTCTTAAAGGCAGTTGCCCTATACTAACATTGCTTAAAGGCTCTACATCTTCAGTATTAACCTCATTTAATTGCTCTACCCAATCTAATATAGAACTCAATTGCAAAGATAATTCTTCTATTTCTTTCTCTTCAACACTAACTCGACATAATTTAGCAATTTTTAATGTTGTCTTTTTATCAATCTTCAATTTATATACCTCTATGACTAATTCTAGATCTTTTACTGTAGAGATTAATAAATCTCAAACACTTTTAGGTATTGATTTAGGAGATAAAACGATAGGGATAGCATTAAGTGATATATCAAAAATAATAGCAAATCCTCTTACAACAATTGAAAGAAAGGGGTATAAAAAAGATATAAAGAAGATATTAGCTTTAATAATTGAGCATAATGCTTCAGGAATTGTTCTTGGCCTACCACTTAGTTTAAATGGTAAAGAAAATGCACGAACTGAAAAAGTAAGAAAATTTGCTCAAGAACTAGAGAAAAACAATATAAAAACTACATTTTATGATGAAAGATACTCATCTGATGTAATATTTAAAGAGCTCAGAAAAAACTCATTGTCAAAGACAAAAATAAAGAAAAAAATAGATCAAATGGCAGCAAGTTATATTCTTCAGGGTTTTCTTGATAATTTAAGATTAAGCAAATAAATAAAACTTGATTTTATTCTATACATATTTTACACATTATTTACACATATGAACAAAATTAATTTAAAAAATGGTCAGTTACAATTATATAAAAGAGAAAATTCAAGCATTTGGCAAATAAAATTAAAATTTCCTAAACAAAAAGCAGTTAGAAAATCTTCTGGATCTAAAATTTTAGAGGAGGCAAAGAAAATAGCATTATCATCATACAATACAAAAAATATTGATAAAAACACAATATTAAAAATAAAAAAACAATATAATTATAAAAAAATTCATTTGATACAATCAACTGATTTAAACAAAAAAGAAATAGAATGTTTTTTAGCTGAGTCAGAAAAGTATATAAAATTAAACAAAAAAATTTTAAAAAAATCAAATGTTTTAGAAGGAAGAACAATATTTAATTTATTTTTTGAAGACTCTACAAGAACTAGAACGAGTTTTGAAGTTGCTGCAAAAAGATTAAGTGCTGATTTAATTAACGTAGTTGTCAAGGATAGTTCTATAAATAAAGGTGAGACACTTCTTGATACTATGACTACTATTAATTCAATGAGTCCTGATGTTTTAATAGTCAGACACCCTGAAGAAGGTATAAGTAAAAAAATATCAAAAATAGTTAATGCTTGTGTAATAAATGCAGGTGATGGTAGTCATGAACACCCTACTCAAGCATTATTAGATGCTTTAACAATAAAAAAAAGATTTAATAATTTAAAAGGTCTAAGAATTGCTATTTGTGGTGATATAGTTCATAGTAGAGTGGCAAGATCAAATATAGAGATATTAACTAAATTAGGATGTTTGATTAATGTTATTGGTCCAAGCTCACTTATACCAAATGATTTGGAAAAAAAAGATGTAAACTTATACTCTGATATGAAAAAAGGTCTAAAAAACTGTGATATTGTAATGATGTTAAGAATTCAAAAAGAAAGAATTTTAGGCACTCATATTCCAGATGAAAAAGAATATTTTTCAAAATTTGGCCTAGATTATAAAAAACTTTCATTTGCAAAAGAGAATGCCTTTGTAATGCATCCTGGTCCAATGAACAGAGGAGTTGAAATTGACTCAAAATTAGCTGATGATGTAACAAGAAGCTTAATTCAAGAGCAAGTCACTATGGGTATAGCTATTAGAATGGCATGCTTAGAGATATTAATTAATAATAGAGATATGTATGGAAATTAATCAGTTATATTTACTTATTAGCACTTTATTTATTGTTTATATATTAGGATCCATTCCATTTGCATTAATAATACCCAAAATATTTGGATATGACGATGTAAGAAATATTGGCTCGGGTAACATTGGGGCAACAAATGTTTTGCGTATGGGAAATAAAAGGCTAGCTTTAATTGTTTTAATTTTAGATATTGCCAAAGGTTTTTTACCAATTTTTATTTTAAAAAATTATTATGGAAATATGTTTGAGATAAATTCACTAAATTTAATTTACTTGATTGGAGGAATATCTATTTTGGGACATATATTTCCTGTTTGGTTAAAGTTTAAAGGAGGTAAAGGTGTTGCAACATATATAGGCTATATATTTGGTATAAATATTTTTTTAGGAATATTTTTTGTTATTTGTTGGTTGCTAATTGCATATTTTTCGAAATATTCATCTATGGCTTCTATTTTATCAATATTAATTTTACCTTTTACATATTTCATATTTCAAAATGAAATTATAATTTTTTTATTATTTGCGTTAATAGGAGCAATAATTATTTTAAAACATTATTCTAATATTTTAAGAATTTTTAATAAAACTGAAAATAGAATTAGATTCTAAAATGACTGGAAAACATAGTTTTTTGTTATAATTCTTGACGAATTATCATTATAAATTGTAGTTGAGTCCATTTTTATATGAATGTTTTAATAGTAGAATCGCCCTCAAAAGCAAAATCAATTAACAAGTATCTTGGTAATTCGTTCAAAGTATTGGCTAGTATTGGGCACGTTAGGGATTTGTCTCCAAAAAATGATGCTATCGATACTGAAGATAATTTTAAAATGAAATGGGAAACAAGTGACAGAGGAAAAAAAGTTATTAAAGATATTACAGATGCAGCTAAGAATTCTGAAAATTTATATTTAGCTACTGACCCTGATAGAGAGGGGGAAGCTATAGCATGGCATGTAGAAAATATGCTACGAGAAAATCCAAAATTAGAAAATGTTAATATTAAAAGAATAACATTTAATCAAATTACTAAAAATGCAGTTTTAGAATCGCTTAAGGAGCCAAGGAAAATAGATGAGAATCTTGTTAATGCTTATTTAGCAAGAAGAGCCCTTGATTTTTTAGTAGGTTTTAATCTTTCACCAGTCCTATGGAGAAAACTTCCAGGAAGCAAATCTGCTGGAAGAGTTCAATCGGTTGCATTAAAAATCATTACTAAAAGAGAATTAGAGATTGAAAAATTTGACCCTCAGGAATTTTGGTCAATAAAAGCTTTGTTTAACATAGATAAAAGTCAACAATTTGAAGCTAGATTAATAAATTTTCACTCTGAAAAAATAGATAAACTAACAATAAAAAATGAAGATTCTGCTTCTAAAAAACAAGAGTTAATAGATAAAAGTAATTATAAAATATCAAAAATTGAAAAAAAAGAAGTCAAAAGAAATCCTTATCCGGCATTTACAACTTCATCCATGCAAATTGAGGCAAGTAGAAAGCTAGGATTTTCAGCAAATCAAACTATGCGTGTTGCTCAAAAATTATATGAAGGAACTGAAATTAACGGAGAACCAACGGGCTTAATAACCTATATAAGGACTGATAGCGTAGTAATGTCAAATGATGCAATTAAAGAAATTAGAAACTATGTAATAGATAAAATAGGAAAAGATTATTTACCTGAAGAGCCAAGAATTTATAAATCTAAAGCAAAAAATGCTCAAGAGGCACATGAGTGTATAAGACCTACTGATATTACTCTTGAGCCAAAAAAAATAAAATCTTTACTGAAAGTTGATGAGTACAAGCTATACGAAATTATTTGGCAACGTGCTGTATCATCTCAAATGGCTAACGCTAAAATTGAACAACTTTCAGTTGATATTGAAGACACTGAAAATAAAATAAAATTTAGAGCAAATGGGTCTTCTATAAAATTTAAAGGAATGTTGACTGTTTATAGCGATGCAGAGGACGAAGATGCAGATAATAATAATGAAAATAATAATTTACCTTCATTGAAGGAAAATCAAGATTTAAATTTTATCAAAAGTGAAAAAAAACAACATTTTACTATGCCACCACCTCGTTATACAGAAGCAAGTTTAGTAAAAAAATTGGAAGAACTCGGTATTGGCAGACCATCTACCTATGCTTCAATAATAAGAGTATTACAAGATAGAAATTATGTAATACTAGATAAAAAAAGATTTATCCCTCATGATAGGGGAAGAGTCGTATCAATTTTTTTAGAAAATTATTTTAATAAATATGTTGAGTATGATTTTACAGCAGATCTAGAAAATCAATTAGATGAAATATCAGACGGAAAATTAAATTGGAAAGAAGTTATAAGCAATTTTTGGAAAACTTTTAAAGTTCTATGTGATGATACTGTTGGAAAGTCTAATAGAGAAATAATAGATGTTATAGATAATTCTCTAGGTCCTCATTTTTTTCCACCTCATGGGGAAGATAAAGATAGAAAATGCCCTACCTGTGACAATGGTAGACTTGGATTGAAAGTAGGTAAATTTGGAGGCTTTGTGGGATGCTCTAATTATCCAAGTTGTAAATATACAATTCAATTCAATCAATTGAATGAAAGCAGAAATGGAACTCTTACAGGGCCTAAAGAAATAGGATTATATCCTGATACTGGAGAAATGATTACTTTGAGAAAAGGACCTTATGGATTTTACATGCAAGTTGGAGAAGGTAGTAAAGAAAAAAAACCAAAAAGAGTTTCAATCCCTAAAAATTATGAACCCGATGAAATAGGATTAAATACAGCTATTCAATTATTATCTTTACCAAGAAGATTAGGTAAAAATCCAGAGAACGATAAAGTAGTGAGCGTTGGTATCGGTATGTATGGCCCATACATATTACACAATCAACAATATAGGGCTTTGGAAAAAGAAGATAATATTCTTGAAATTGAACTTCAAAGAGCTCTTGAATTAATAAAAAAACCTAAAGGCCAATTTGGAAATCCAATTTTGAAAACTCTGGGCAACCATAAAACTGAAAATAAAAATATTACTACTCATAATGGTAAGTATGGTCCATATGTAAAATGTGGAAAAATAATGGCTTCATTAGTCGGAGAACAAACTCTTGATAATATTACCTTAGAAGAAGCAATAGAAATTATAAATATTAGAAAGACAAAAATTAAAAATAAAAAAAATATAAAAAAATAAATTTTTTTTAATTTATTTTAATAGAATTTATTCTCTAAGTGCTTTTTGAAAAAAATCTGTTAACTTATTCTCAAAAAAATAAGGCTTTAATAACAATCCTTCCATATGATCTGCATCATTTATTATATAAAAATCAGCTTTTTTATTACTGTTATCCATATATGAAATTAAATCAGTCATATTCCATATAGGCAATCTACTATCTTTGTATTCATGAAATACTTGTAGAGGTCTTCCTTTTAAATTATCTATACCTTGGTAAGGCTCTATTTTCTTAAGATCTACTCCTCTTAATTTTGCAGCAATTAATGCAGCACTCCATAAAAATTCAGGGAAACCTTGGTATCTAACTTCATGGCGAGCAATTTTATTAAAATCAAAAATTATTCCATGAAGACTTATGGCTGCAATTTGATCACTTTTTACTAATGAATACATAGCTGCTATTGCCCCTCCAGATACTCCATGAATTCCAATTTTATTAATCGGAATATTATATTGATTTTTTAGCCATTCAGTCGCATATAAAATATCTAAAACTTCATTTTGACCTGCAGAGTGGCGACCACTAATGCAAGTTGACTCACCAGCATTTCTTGAATCTAATACTAATACATTAAAACCTCTTTTTGCAAGCATTCCAGCAGGCATTAATACTGTGAAATCATTTTTACTAGCGCCATATCCATGAACAATAATCACAGCATCTTTGTTTTTATTAATTGTTGGAGCAATCCACCAAGCTGAATATTTAATTGTACCATCAGGATTTTCAAATGTAATTTTTTCAAAAATATTATCTTCTACCCACCATTCTGAAAGATCTTTGTTAACCCATTTCTTCCAACCATCTCCTTTAAAAGGTCCATTATCTTCATCATTTGGAAAAAATATATTTGGTTGATTTTTTTGAGAAAACAAATTTTTTGTTGAACATGGCAACTTAGTTCCTTCTCTATAAACATAGTCTCCAGCAATAAGAAGAAAAACACAAATAATAGAGATAATTGAAATAATAGAAAAAAATAATTTTTTCATAAAAGAATTAAATTATAAAATCATTTTTTTTTATTTTCAATCTTTAGACCTAATTCTTGCAGTCTTTTATTTTCTATCTCAACTGGAGATTGCATCATTAAATCCATTGCTTGTTGATTCATAGGAAAAGCTATTACTTCCCTGATATTTGGTTCATTTGCAATTAACATTACTATCCTATCAATACCTGGGGCACTACCACCATGTGGAGGGGCACCAAATTTTAGAGCATTTAATATGCCTGAAAATTTGTCTTCTACAATTTTTTTACTATAACCTGCTATTTCAAATGCTTTATACATAATTTCTGGTTTATGATTTCTTATTGCGCCAGATGATAACTCAACTCCATTACAAACAATATCATATTGAAACGCTTTTATTTCTAGTGGATCAGTATTATTCAAAGCTTCCATTTCACCCTGAGGCATTGAAAAAGGATTATGACTAAAAATAATTTTGTTTGTAGTTTCATCTAATTCATACATTGGAAAATCTACTATCCAACAAAATTTAAAAGAATTATTATCAATTAAATCTAATTCATTGGCTAACTTTTCTCTAACTTTTCCTGAAAATATTTGTGCCTCTTTATTTTTATCACAAATAAAAAAAATAGAACTTCCTTCATTCAAATTTAAATTCTTCATTCTTTCATTCGTTAAATTCTTAGCTATTGGACCTTTATATTCATCGTTCAAAAAATTTATATAACCTAAACCCTGTGCGCCCTCTTTTTTTGCCCAATCATTTAATTTATCAAAAAAACTTCTTGGTTTATTTGCAACATCATCAACTATAATTCCTTTAACCACTGAGCCATTTTTAATTTTATTAGCAAAAATCTTAAAGTCAGAGTCTTTAAATATATTAGTAAAATCATTAATTTCTAGAGGATTTCGTAAGTCTGGTTTATCAGTACCATATTTATCTAATGATTCTTTATAAGGAATTCTTGGAAATGGATAAGGGCTTACAGACCAAGATTTATCTTTGTTATAATTAGAATTTTCTTTAAAAACTTCAAATAAGACTGGCTCTAGTGCAGCAAATACATCTTCCTGAGTCACAAAACTCATTTCGAAATCTAATTGGTAAAACTCCCCTGGAGATCTATCTGCTCTACTATCCTCATCTCTAAAACATGGAGCAATTTGGAAATATTTATCAAATCCAGCTATCATTAACAGTTGTTTAAATTGTTGAGGTGCTTGAGGAAGTGCATAAAATTTACCTGGGTGTATTCTAGATGGAACAAGATAATCTCTAGCTCCCTCTGGAGAAGTTGATGTTAAAATAGGAGTTTGAAATTCAGTAAATCCTTGTGAGATCATTTTTGATCTGATTGAAGATATTATGTTACTTCTCAAAACAATATTTTTATGTATTTTATTTCTTCTTAAATCTAAATACCTGTATTTTAATCTTACTTCTTCCCCATATTCTATATCTGAATTAACTGGAAGAGGAGGAATCTCCGATGCAGATAAGATTTTAAAGTTTTCTATAATGATTTCAATTTCTCCAGTTTTAATCTTCTGATTTATAGTATCATCAGATCTTTTCACAACTTTGCCCTTAATAGAGACAACTGATTCGTTATTAATTGAGTTTATATCAAGAAATAATTTGTGTTTAGAATCAATCACGCATTGAGTAATTCCAAAATGATCTCTTAAATCAATAAATAGTAAGCCTCCATGATCTCTTTTTGTATCAATCCAGCCAGATAATAATACATCTTCATTAAGATTTTTTGAAGATAATTCATTACAATTATGAGTTCTATATTTATTCATATTTATCAAATTATTACATTAATTCTCTAATTAAA
>MDSW01137050.1_pt1 | contig 12308 bp, 16 predicted proteins | sample 811171 | NCBI WGS metagenome assembly MDSW01 (sample SAMN05326641, study PRJNA326480) | marine metagenome | isolation source: seawater | place: Atlantic Ocean: North West | collected 2012
AGACTCCAAGAAAAAGTAAATGTCGTTTTAGAATATCGTGAAAGACAAAAGATTATAGACGACCAAAATAATATATTGGCACTGGAAGAACAGAATGAAAGAGAGAAAAAAGATTTTTACAAGAGATAACTTTGAAGTAGGTATTTTAGTTACCTTCTTTTTAGTATCTATAATTGCATTAACACCAAATGTAAATGCAGACGAAATAAAGTTTGGTTTTAAAAATCCAAGCTTTAGTGGAATAGGAACTGGAGCGCATTATCTTACAATTGAGAACCAAGAGTTCTCGCGTAAAAAAGAGATAGAGGATGCTCTAGAGGCAGCTAGAAAAGCTGCAGAAAGAGAAGCAGATAATACAACGCTTGCAAAATTTATTAGAAATCTAGAGAGCAGAATTTATGCTCAGATGGCAAAAAATTTAGTTGAGTCTATGTTTTCAAATGACAACCCAGTAAGGTTTGGTTCATTTGTACTAGAAGGTTCAACAATAACATACGAAGTTATTACAAACGAAGATGGAACTGAGTTTATTAGAATGACTATCGTAGATGAAGAAGGTTCAACAACAGTAATAGAAATACCAATCGGTACTGGAAACTTTGGAAGTAGTGGTTCTGGTGACGATGGTGGTGGAGATGGTTAATGAAATGGTTTCTTGTATTAACCCTTTCTTTACTAACAGGTTGTGCATCATTCCCACAATGGAGTGAAAATCCACAAGACTGTAGTAGATGGAACGAAGGGTTTTCTAAAGATTTATATACAGGTGTTAAGAAACAACTGTCAAGGAAATACATTTGTGTAGAACATCCTACAGTTGTAAAACTACCAGCATACTTAGAATTATTAAATCTTCCACCAGCAGAAGAAAAACCAATTGTTGCAGTATATGAATTTACTGATTTAACAGGACAAAGAAAACAACTCGACCAATATGCATCATTTTCTACTGCTGTAACTCAAGGTGGTAATGCAATGTTAATAGATGCATTGAAGAGTGCTGGTGGTGGAACATGGTTTAGAGTTGTAGAAAGAAATGGACTAGACCATCTAGTTCGTGAAAGACAAATCATTCGTTCTGCTCGTCAAGAATGGGCAGAAGCACAGGGTGAAGAATCCAATGGTATTGCACCACTTCTATTCGCAGGTATGATAATAGAAGGTGGAATCATTGGTTACGATACTAATCTGAAAACTGGTGGACGCGGTGCCAGAACACTAGGCATAGGATTTAGTAAACAGTATCGTCAAGATGCTATTACAGTTTCTATTAGAGCTGTTTCAGTTCTAACAGGTGAAGTATTATTGAATGTCCAAAGTCGTAAAACCATATTAAGTTATGGTTCTGGTGGTGATGTCTTCCGATTTATCGAGGAAGGAACACAACTAGTTGAGATAGAGGATGGAGTGGGTAATAATGAGTCGGTGACATATGCAACACGAAGTGCTATTGAAGCAGGAGTGTTGGAAATAATATACCAAGGACACGATAGAGGTTTTTGGAAAATTAAGGGGTATAACGAAAATGAATAAACTTTTAAGCTTATTTTTATTATTGTCGACTACATTCGTTTTCGCACAAGCCACTGATGATAATGAAATTAGAATTGACCAAGAAGGGGATACATTGAGTCTATATATTGACCAAGTTGGTTTTGGAAATAAAATTTCTCAAACTAATGCGTTAGATGATAAAATGGTTATCACTGGTAATTCTTTGACTTTTGATATTGACCAAATAGGAAACCAAAACCAATTGTTTGGGCCTGTCATTGCAGATAGTTCTTCTTATACACTATCTTTTACAGGTGATTCAAATATTTTTGATTGGAACATTGGTTATACTGGGTCTTCTGATGATTCAGATTATGATATTTCAGTCACAGGGGATTCGAATACATGGGATTTAGACCAAGGATATCAGTTTAGTGCTGAAAGACTTGATTTAGATTTAACATTAATTGGGAGTTCAAATGTCTTTGATTTAGACTTTGAATCAGACGACAACGAGTGGAACTGGGAACTTACTGGAGACAGTAACAACTTAAATGTATTAATGAAAGATGGAGCTCACATACAGACTGTAGATTATACAGGTGATGGTGGTGACATTGATATTAATCAGATAAGTGGTACATGTGCAGCGGGAGCTAGTAACGCATGTGTTTCACCAGATTCAATCATTGTCTTGGATGTGAATTCGGATAATGCGACAGTACAAATTAATCAAAAAGATTCATCTAACGATAGTTAGTACTTTTCTCTTCATGGGGTCTGTTTATGCAGACTCCATAGGAGACATAGTGGAATCTACAGGTGTAGGTGATATTGTTAGAAACAATGAAACCTTACCTATTGATGTCGGTTCAGATATCGTTTTATATGATGAAGCACGAACAGGTAATGGTCGTATGTTAATTGAGTTTTTAGATAAAGAAGAACTTGCATTAACAGAACATACACAGGTATACATAGATGAAGTATACTATGACCCTAACCCATCTTTATCGAAGATGTCGATTAGAATGGTACAGGGAACAGCTAGATTTGCAAGTGGTAATGGTGCAAAGATTAAAAAGGCAAATATTAACATCTCTACACCAACAGCCCAGATTGCAATAAACGGCACAGATTTTACAACTACAATTGATGAGCTTGGAAGGTCACTTGTAGTTTTACTGCCAGATGATGATGGTTCAGCATCTGGAGAAATAGTGGTAATAAATGAAGGTGGTGAGACAATATTAAATGAACCTTATCAAGCAACTATGGTATCTTCTTTTGAGACACCACCAACAGTTGCAGTAACGATAGGTAATATCACACCTTCAATGATTGACAATATGTTTATCGTCAACCCACCACAAGAAGTTAAGATTGCAGTGCAAGAACAAGCACAGGATGACCTTAACGATGACCAAGGGATTTTAGAAGTAGATTTCTTAGAGTTCAATGAATTAGAAAAAGATGAACTAGAAGAAACAAAAGAGAATTTAGAATATTCTGCATTAGACATTGATGCATTAAATGTAGATTTACTTGTAGATGTATTAGATGTTATAGAAGAATTAGATAAAGTAGTTAAAGGTTCTGGACAGGCTGTATCTGGAAACATAGGTAGTTTTCAAGTTGATGGTGCAGTAGAAGGTCTAAACCAAGACTCACAGTACAATGTCTTTATAGAAGATGAGAAATTAGTTTTCTTTAGAGATGTAAATGGGGTAATTGAGATTGCATTTGATAGTGGTTCAAATGTTTATTTACAAACAATAGTACAAGGATACGAAGGAGTTATACTCATAGGGGATGGAGATGATTCGGAAATTATTATTAATCAGTCTAATTAGTTTACCAGTTTATGCTGGAGACAATCATGTTCATGTTGAACAAGTAAATGGTGGTGACAATCTATCACTTACTGCAACACAACAAGGATATGATAACATGATTCAGTTTTCTACAAACCATGCAAATAACACATTTGATTTTTTACAAATAGGTAGTGGTAATTATATCGGATGGGTATCTTATTGGGGTTCTGGTAAATCATGGGGTGGTGATGTTGATGGAACAAACAATACTGAATCAGTGATACAGTACGATGGTGCAACATATGGTAGACACATATGGGGTGACTATAATACAGTTGATGTATATCAAAGCGGTACTCATACACATAACTTAGATATCCATGTAAGTAATGTAGACCATGAAATACATCAAGAAGGAAGTGGAACACATTACAATCAAACATATTTCTATGGTTCAACACATAATTCAGATACGAGTATCATGCAAACTGGTTCTGCAAATCATACTTCAAGAATAACTATTACAGGTAATAGACCAACGACATTAAATTTAATACAACAGGGTGGTACAAATCAAACATATAACTTGACACAATCTTGTTACACAAATGGTGGTTGTACTGTAAATGTAACCCAAGGTAACTAGGAGTCGTTTTGAGTGTCCAAAGAATCCAATCAATCCAAGAGAACCTTTACATCGGTTGTCAGAAAACCATATCAAGATGCAATTGCATTTGCATTAAAGACACACGATTACCATATGGAGTTATATCATAGAGGTCATAGTCAAGATTTTCATTTAAAACAAGCAATGAGAATGAAAGATTGGATGACTGATATGAAAGACTATATAGTTAAATTAGAAGACGAATTAGATGTATAATTGGAAAACAGTACTATTAACACTTGGGGTGTTAGTAGGTTTAAAGATATGGTCACCTTATCTTGTAGAGAATATCAAATGGTCTTATTTCGATGTTCTTCACCAACAAAAAGAATCACAACTCATAGAAGATATTGTACTTGTTGATATTGATGAAAAATCATTAGACAAGTATGGTCAATATCCATGGCCTCGTAATATCTATTCAGATATTATGTTAGAAAATCATCATACCAATACTCATGTATTTACACAGGTATTTAATCAACCAGATAGATTCGGTGGAGATGTAGAATTTGCAACTGGTCTGGTAAACAGATTAAGTATCTTATCTGCAGCTCCAACAAGTCAAAAGGATACTGGTTCTGCACCATATGTAAAGACTTCGGTTTTTGGTGGTGGAGATATTAAAGATTCCATCTGGAACTTCTCTGGTATGTCTGCACCTATTCAACTACTACAAGATAACACTTATGGTGTAGGAGTGACAGTATCTACTCCACCTTTACCAGATACACCAAACTTTGATGGAACTGTTCGGTCTGCACCACTTATCGTATCTGCAAATGACCAGATATATCCATCGGTTGCACTTGAAACTCTTCGTGCATTCTATGACCAACCAAACTATCAAACCAGAGTGACACCAGAAGTAGGTATTGAATGGATACGAATGGGAAGACAACCACCTATAGAAACTACATCTACAGCAGATGTTATGATTACATATTGGAATCACTTTGATAGAGTGAGTGCATCTGAACTAAATGAATCATACCAGAACAAAATACTTATCTGGGGGATGACAGCAGAAGGATTCAATAATCCAGTTTCTACTCCATATGGTGTCATGTATCCTCATGAAGTACAAGCTAACTTACTACAAACTGTCATATCTGGTGAAACTATCCAGAACAATTTTCTTCTGGACTTTGTAGAAATAATTCTGGTCATCGGTCTGGGTCTTTTGGTATTGTTGATGGTATATCAACTTCCAACATATCTATCTGGTATATTATCAATCGGTACAATAGGACTTTCAGTTGGGATGTCATACTGGTTATGGATAGAATATCTAATACTATTTGATGCATTGTATTCTGCACTTACAGGAATTGTAGTCTTTGGACACGCATCTTTCAACAAATACTTTGTAACCTACAAGCTAAAGGAACAAATCAAAGGACAATTTAAAAAATACTTATCACCAGAGATGGTTGACAAACTTGCTAATAACCCAGAGTTATTAAAACTTGGTGGTGAAAGAAAAGAAATGACTTTCATGTTCATGGACATATGTGGGTTTACTCCAATTAGTGAAGCTTATAAAAACAAAGATGACCCAGAAGGATTAGTAAAACTTATCAATAGGTTCTTAGATGTTCAAACTAAAATCATAATAAATAATAAAGGAACAATAGACAAATATATGGGCGACTGCATCATGGCATTCTGGAATGCACCTCTTGATTGCAAAGACCATGCTGAATTAGCAGTTAAATCTGCATTGGAAGTATTAGATGCAACACAGAAACTTAATGAAGAGCTTTCTCCTCTCAACCTGCCTCCTATTAATGTCGGCATTGGCATCAGCACAGGAGAATGTATTGTTGGAAACATGGGGTCAGAAATTAGATTTGACTATTCAGTCATCGGAGATGCCGTCAACTTGGGTGCTAGACTCGAAGGACAAACGAGAAATTATGATGGGGTTGACTTGTTGTTATCGGAAAGAACTTATAGATTATGTCCATCAAGAGCATTCAAAGAAGTTGATAGGATTAAAGTTAAAGGAAAAGAGGAACGAGTTACAATATACACTCCACTATAGACCAGAAGATTATCAAATAATATACTTCACTACACTACAACTTCTTGATATCTATTCTACACATCATGCAATCAAATATGATTGTGTAAAAGAATCTAATCCATTTTTACCAAAACGACCTACAATAATAGAGATGGTTGCATTGAAAACTGCTATACTAGCACCAACTAGAAGTTATTGGACTTTTGATGATATTAGAGAGGTAAATGGTATAATAACATTAGTTGTTTTACAAAACTTCTCATTATTAGATAAAGCAAAAAGTCGATGTAATAAGTATTGACAAATATAAGTTCTATGAGATAATAGATATATATGAGATTATTAGAAGAAAGTTATGGAGATGTTAGAATCTTCTCAGAAAGGATATTTGGATATAAACGATATATTGTAGAATATCCAGACAATAAAATAGAAATTTACTCTAGTTTATGGTATAAATTAGATAAAATTAAAGAAATTGTTGAAAAATACTTGAAATCTAAAGATTAATCCTTATATATACTAATAGGAATGCTCACAGGGAGATTCCAAATACAATTTAACCTTGCTAAATACAGGAGGCAAAAATGGTAAAATTATCTACGCTGGACTTACAGGAAATGTTAAGACTGACAAGTCCATTCTCAATTGGTGTGGATGACTTCTTTCGAAGAATAGATGATGTTCAAAGAAACAACAGTCAATCATACCCACCTTATAATATCACAAAAATTGATGACGAACACTTCGTTATCGAGATTGCATGTGCTGGATTCGGTAAAGACCATATCGATATTACAGTTCAAGAAAATGAACTAAAAGTCGTTGGTGATAAAGAGAATCCAAATCCAGAAAGAGTTGGAAATGGTCATGCAGTTCATACTGGTATTGCAGCTAGGAAATGGTCAAGAAAATTTATTCTTGCAGATGATGTAGAAGTTGGTTCTGCATCTATACAAGATGGTATTCTTGGTATTCCTATTACTAAAATTATTCCAGAAGAAAAGAAACCTAGAAAGGTTTCTATTGGAACTAAAAAATTACCTAAAGAGTTCTTAACAGAACATGGTAGAGGATTTTAGTTAATAAAAGGTTGACACATCCCAGTCTCGTGGTATACTAAATATAGTATAAATATTTTTATAGGACTGTATTATGTTAAATAAAGGAAATTTAAATGACCTTCACGATGTCCGATTTCAAATGAGAAAGGATGGTGACTGGGATGAGGTCAGTTTAGATAGTCTAATGGAAGATAAGACTATCGTGGTGTTTGGATTGCCTGGGGCATTTACACCAACATGTTCAACCTTCCAATTACCTACCTTCGAAGAAATGTATGACCAGTTTAAAGAAGCTGGTGTTGACGAAGTTTACTGTACATCTGTAAACGATACATTCGTTATGAATGCATGGTTCGAACAACAAGGTATCGAAAAAGTAAAACCTTTACCAGATGGTAATGGTGAACTTGCAAGACAACTAGGTCTTCTTGTTAAAAAAGAAAATCTAGGTTTTGGGTTAAGGTCTTGGAGATATGCAATGTTAGTTATCGATGGAACAGTCGAAATAATGAACATTGAACCTAATCTACAAGACAATTGTCAAACAGACCCATACGAAAAGAGTAAACCAGAGGTGTTTTTAGAAGAAGTAAGAACCCACTTTGGTTTGAATTTTATTAATAATGAAGACGAGGATAAATAATGGAAAATATTGTTGATTATATAATAGGACTTGGTGTCCTAGGTATTGTTATCGGTATTGTTTATCAAGGTATTAAACAAGCAGATAATATCGTTGGTGAACCACCAGTAGAACCTAAACCAGTGAAACTTTCTAAAGCAAGACTTAATGCACTTACGAAAGCACAATTGGTTGAAAAGGGAACTGAACTTGGTGTTAAGGTTAACTCTAGAGAAGTTAAATCTAAAATCGTAAACCAAGTTTACAAAGCACAGTAATGTCTGTACCAAAATACAAACTTGTCGTCAATGCAAAAGATGGTGAGAATGGTATAGAAATTACCGAAGGTAAATATGAAGGAGTCATATATACCTATGGTGAAGTTCAATTTCTTCCAGTAGAAGAAGACGAACCACCAACAATTAATTTTACTAGAGCAGTTCGTAAATGTCCAGACTCAATGAAAGAAACCATATCAGATGATGTGGAGTTCAATCAAATCATGGGTGATATTCTTATTGAACTGCTTCAAGAACAAGGTGATAAAGCCGTGGAGTTACTCAAAGATGAACATCAAGAATCCGACAAAACTTAAAGAAGAAATTATCAGAGACGAAGGTGTCGTCTACGAGATTTACAACGACCACTTAGGTTATGCAACCTTTGGTATTGGACACTTAGTAAAAGATAGTGACCCAGAAAATGGTCAACCAGTGGGAACACCAGTTTCCCAAGAACGAGTGGATGAAGTATGGGAACATGACTATGCAGAACATGTAGAGGAATGTGGAAAACTTTATCCAGACTTAGAATCCTATCCAGATGAAGTTCAAAGAGTTTTAGTTAACATGACCTTTAACATGGGTATGACAAGACTATCTAAATTCAAAAACTTCAAAGCTGCAATTGAAAGAAATGATTGGAAACAAGCTGCAGTAGAAGGAAGAGATTCTAGATGGTACAACCAAGTCACTAATCGTGCAGAACGATTGATGACAATGTTAGAGGAAGTATGAATATAAAATATTTGAAATTAGTGACAGGTGAAGAACTCGTATCAGAGTTTATAGAAAACTCAAAATATGATACAGAGGTTAAACTAAAGAAACCTTTAGGTATACTCATGTCTCAAACTGATAAAGGATTTAACATACAGTTAGTCCCTTATGGTGCAATGGCAGCTAATGAGGAAATTATGGTCAACTATAAAAACATAGTTTTTACAGCAGAACCAGAAACAAAACTTCGTAATCAATACGAATCAATAACAGGTGGAGTAATTACACCACCAGAACCAAAAATAGTTACATAATGAAAGACCCAATAGTACAAGCATTATATCAAAAGTATAAAGGACATATTGCAGAGGCAAAAGCAAATGTAGATATCTATTTACATAACCCAGCTGGTATCGGAGAACATCCAGATGTTATCGATGCAATTCATTCTCAAATACAAAAAATATCTGAGGCTGAAGACAATATCAATACATTGAAAAAACATTTCAATGACCACAACTCAATTCAGATTGACGAAAACTAAAACTAGTAGTATACTAGATATATGCACTTTTACACAAATGTTTATCAACATAGAAACCTAATCCTTGTTCGTGAGTTCAAGGATGGGGAGTATATTCAAAAACAAGTACAATACAAACCTACTTTTTATGTTCCAACAAATAAAGATTCTTCGTTCAGAAGTATCACAGGTAAAAACCTAGAACCCAAAAAATTTACTTCCATTGCACAAGCAAGACAGTTTCGTGAGAAATGGAAAGATGTAGAAGGGTTTGATATTCATGGAATAGAAAGACATCCTTACGCTTATATTGCAGAGTATTTCCCTCAAGAAATTGAATGGATGATGAGACACATTCGTATTATGAATCTTGATATTGAGTGTGAGTGTGAAGATGGATTTCCAGAACCAACAGAAGCTGCAGAAGAAATCAATGCAATTACATATAAGTTTTTTGGACAAGATACCAAGTATGTGTTCGGAACACAAGCATGGGAACACAATGACCCAACGATTAAATACTTTCATTGTCGAAATGAAAAACAACTTCTTAAAACTTTCCTAGAAGAATACAAAAAGAATTATCCAGACATTATAACTGGTTGGAATGTTGACCAGTTTGATATCACTTATCTTTATAATAGAATCAACAAGTTATTTGGTTCTACAATTGCAGACCAACTATCTCCATGGAATATAACTACAGTTCGTGAGTGGGATACATTCAATAAGAAACAACAAGCATATACACTAACAGGTATTGAAGTTGTAGATTACTTACAACTTTATCAAAAGTTTACTTTTAAAAGACGAGATAGTTATAAACTAGAAAACATTTGTCAGATAGAACTTGGTAAAGGTAAAATCAATTACGAAGAGTTTGGTGCAATGCATCTATTCTATAAAAAAGATTATCAAAAGTTTCTTGAGTATAATGTTCGTGATGTTACTTTGGTAGAGGAACTCGAAGATAAACTAGGATTAATGGGATTACTACTTGCAATGTCATATTCTGCAAAGTGTAATTATCTTGATGCATTCAGACAAGTAAGATACTGGGATATTTTAATCTTCAATCGTTTAAGACAACAGAACATTATTGTTCCACCATCTAGAACTGGACAACCCAAAAAACAAAAGTTCATGGGTGCATATGTTAAAGAACCTCAAGTAGGAATGCATGAGTGGGTAGTATCTTTTGACTTAAATAGTCTATATCCACATTTAATTATGCAATACAACATCAGCCCAGAAACTGCTGTAGAATCTTCTGATATAAGTTTATCAGTTGATAAAATGTTAGACAAAGAACTGGACATACAAAGTCATTATGCAACCACACCAAATGGTGCAAGATTTAGTAAAAGAAAACAAGGATTTCTTCCAGAGATTCTAGAAAACTTATATGATGAAAGGGTGTTATGGAAGAATAAGATGATTGAACACCAGAAAGAGTTTGAGTCTACAGATGACCCTAAACTAAAACAAGAATTGAACAGAAAGATTGCAATTGCATATAACAACCAAATGGTTCGTAAGATTTCTTTGAACAGTGCCTATGGTGCAATTGGTAATGAGTGGTTTAGATACTTTGAGTTATCAAATGCAGAAGCAGTAACAAGTAGTGGTCAACTAGCAATTAAATGGGTCGAAAAGGCTGTTAACAAGTACTTAAATACCATTTTAAATACAGAGGATGATTATGTTGTTGCAATTGATACAGATTCAATTTATGTAAGATTTGATGAACTAATCAAGAGTGTTCAACCAAAAAACCCTATAGATTTTCTTGACCAAGTTGCAAAGGGTAAAATGCAAGATGTTATTAATAAGTGTTATCAAGAGCTTGCAGATTATACAAATGCATATCAAAACAAGATGGTCATGGGTCGTGAAGTAATTGCTGATAAAGCAATATGGACTGCAAAGAAAAGATACATTCTTAATGTACATGATAACGAAGGTGTAAGACTACATGAACCTAAACTTAAAATGATGGGTATTGAAACTGCAAAGTCATCAACACCAGCATGGGTTCGTGACAAACTAGAGGATGCATTAAAGGTTGTCATGAAAGGTGATGAGAAACTTGTACATGAATTTGTAGATAATGCAAGAAAAGAATTCAAGGGATTAGAACCAAATGATATTGCATTCCCTAGAAGAGTTAATGGTATTAATGAGTATGAAAATGCAGTAACCATATACAAAAAATCTACACCTATGCATGTCAGAGCATCTTTATTATACAATCATTATCTGGGTAAAAAAGATATAGGAATGAAATATGAAAGTATTTCAAGTGGAGAGCATATGAAGTTTTTATATTTAAAAATACCAAATCCAATCAAAGAGAATGTCATAGGATTTATCAATACTTTACCTAGAGAGTTTGAACTCCATCCTTACATAGATTATGATTTACAATTTGACAAATCATTCATTGAACCTCTAAAACTAATACTTGAAAAAATAGGATGGTCTACTGAACCAGTATCATCCCTAGAAGATTTTTTCAGTTGACAGAATAGAGATTGATAGTATAATAGTATAACAAGTCGAGGAATATATTATGGATTTATTAAAAGACCTTGCAAAAGCAAGTGGTAATGAGTTAGCAGGAGTTGTATCCGATGGAATCGTAGCAGGTGATGTCGATGGTTATATCGATACAGGTTCTTATATTTTTAATGCATTAGTAAGTGGTGATATCTATCGTGGTATCCCATCTAACAAGATAACTGCATTAGCAGGTGAGTCTGCAACAGGTAAAACATTCTTTGCATTAGGAATGGTACAAAAGTTTTTAGAAGACAATCCAGAGGGTAATGTTGTTTACTTTGAGTCTGAATCTGCATTGACTCAAGAAATGTTAGAGGAAAGAGGTATTGATACAAGTCGAATACTTCTTGTTCCAGTGACAACTATTGAAGAGTTTAGAACTCAAGCTGTAAACATTATCGATGGATTTGAGAAAGGAAAGAAAGGTGATGAGAAACTTTTCTTTGTTCTTGATTCACTAGGTATGTTATCTACAATCAAAGAAACAGAAGATATTGGGTCTGGTAAAAATGTTAGAGACATGACCAAGGCA
>MDSW01001222.1_pt1 | contig 12305 bp, 11 predicted proteins | sample 811171 | NCBI WGS metagenome assembly MDSW01 (sample SAMN05326641, study PRJNA326480) | marine metagenome | isolation source: seawater | place: Atlantic Ocean: North West | collected 2012
TCTTTTGTGTGATTGCCCCATTGACTCCAACGCCCGGCCATTTCGCAAGCCGCATCAATGAGATTATCATCTCCAACTAGAGCATCAATTGCACCAACAGAGACGCATTGCTCAGCATCCCAAATTTCGTTTTCCAAAAAGAATCTACGGCTCACTTGATTGCCGACCAGCCGAGGTAAGAGCCAGGTTGTTCCCCCATCGGGTGATAGGCCCATACCTGAATAGGATGCGGCCATTTTTGCTTTTGGAGAAGCGATGCGTGCATCGCATGCGAGAGCTAACCCAAGTCCACCGCCGGCACATGCACCGTTAATGGCTGCAATAGAGATGGTTGAGGATTGCCGCATACGGGTCAGTAAAGGATGAAGAATACCGGTTAAATCACGAATTAATTGAGGTGCATCTTCATCTTTAATCGATTGTGCAAAAGCGTGAATGTCGGCTCCTGCAGAGAAGAATTTACCCTCTCCAGTGAGTACGATGGCTCGAACATGAGGATGAGTGAGTCCTGCATCGATTGCTTGAGCAATCTGTGGAAGAAATTCCCGAGAGAATGATTGCGTAGCCGATTGACCCGAAAACTGAATTAAACGAATACCATTCTCAAGTTCGGTGGAAGTAACGGACATGGTGCTTCCTCAGAGTTTGATGTTGACGTTCTTAACTTTCGTGTAGAATCGAAGGGCATCTTTACTTTGTTCGATACCAATTCCAGATTGTTTCCAGCCAGTAAATGCAGTCTGAGGGAATGTAATGGGGTATTCATTGATTGAAACCATACCGCTTTCCAATTCACGAGCCATGTTGTGTGCTCGGCTCAAATTATTTGTCCAAATACCGTTCAATAATCCAAAAGGAGAGTCATTAGCCAATGCCAATGCTTCAGCATCCTCTGAGAAAGTAGTTACGGCCAATACTGGACCAAATAATTCTTCATTGAACAAGAGGTTTTGACTGTCAATACCAGTGACGACAGTTGCTTCCATAAACGCACCTTCTCCTTCAATCTCTTTTCCTCCACAGACAACAGTTCCGCCCATGGCTAAACCTGCTTGTAATTTTTCCATGACTTCAGCACGGTGATTTTGGTGAACCAGGCTTCCAATTCGCACGCCTTCTTCCATTCCAGGTCCGACTTTCCATTTGGCGACTTCTGCAACGACTGCATCGACCAATTCATCGTGAACATCTTCGTGAACAATGAGCCGGGAACCAGCCCAGCACATTTGTCCAGCATTCATGAATATTCCAAAACATATCGCTTTAGCAGCGTATCGAAGATTCGCATCTGAAAAGACGATGTTGGCACCTTTTCCACCAAGTTCAAGGGTAACAGGTGTTAGATTTTCACTCGCCTTTGCCATAACGGTTTGTCCCGTTGGAACGCCACCAGTGAGAACAATACCGTCGACACCTTTGTGTCCAGCAAGAGCATCACCAATCAGGCCACCGGAGCCTGTTATGATTTGGAGCACACCTGTAGGGAGTCCGACTTCTGCTTCTTCCATTGCCTTTGCCCATGCGAGCAGAGACAGCGGTGTCCACGATGCAGGTTTTGCAATCACAGTGCAACCGGCTGCTAGAGCAGGTGCAATTGAGCGAAGTGCAAGTTGGAGCGGGAAATTCCAAGGGATGATGTGAACGGTAACTCCTAGGGGTTGACGCAAAGTGTAGTTGAGGCGATTGCCAGGAACGGGAATTGTGCTTCCTTCAATTTTATCCGACAGTCCAGCAAAGTATTCCAGTGTCCATGCACCATAACGAATTTCAGATAACGCTTCACGAAATGTCTTACCGTTATTATTGGATTCTAAAACTGCAAGTTCCTTTGCTTTAGCATAGGTTGCCTGGGCCATCTTATTGAGAATACGTCCACGTTGAGCCGGGTCCATATTTTTCCAAGTCGAGTCGTTAAATGCAGCTCGAGAGGCTTCAACAGTACGGTTGACATCACCAAGAGTTGCCTTTGGTGTCGTCGCCATGACCTCACCTGTAGCGGGGTTGAGAATATCGGCTGTTCCACCGTCTTCTGCATCGCACCATTCACCAGCAATCGACATTTGTTCTGCGCTCATGTTCCGCTCCAAGCGTTGTCCCCTCAAAGGCATTCGCTTGGCATGACTTGCTTTCAAAGAAAGGTAAAGCAATGGCAATAGGCGAAAAGACTCTTGAAGCGAGTTCACTGTGCATACAGTATGGCTCGAGAGATTGGTTTGGCAGAAGCGGCTGCTCGGACCATTGCAGACCGTGCACCTCGCTTGTTGGTCATCGCTGGGGCAACAGGGACTGGGAAATCCACTGCATCGGTACAACTCGCAGCAAAAAATGGCTTTGCTCGCCTCCTTTCAACAGATGCGATACGGGAAATTATGCGTTCATGTGATGAGGAAAGAAACGAATCTGCCCTTCATCGTTCATCTTTTTCACGAGGCGATTCTGGTGAGCCAGTCATCGACTGGTTGGATTCTTGTCAAGCTGTCGAAGGCGGCATAGTTGCGACCATTGACCGAGCTCGTCGTGAAGGCATCGATTTGTTGATTGAAGGTGTTCACATCAATCCAAGTGAGCGTTTACTTCGCAGTTGGCGTGAAGCAGGTGGTATTGCGATTGGATTGGTGATGATGGTAGGGGAAGAAGACCGCCACCGTTCAATGATTCGTTCTCGAGATGCTCATTCATTTCGACGTGCAGACCGGTATTTGGCTGCGTTTCCACGTATTCGTGCAATCCAAGATGGATTGATAGAGCGAGCAAAAATTGCCTCTTGGCCGATTGTCGATTTATCACGAGTGAGCAAAGATACTGAACGCATCGAGCATTTGTTGGACTTAGCTTGGAATGAACATGTTCAGCGTCGCTAAGCATGCTCCACATCGAAGGAGATTGGAATTGTAAGCATTGCAGAACCATCTGAGATTCCTAATTCACCAGAGAAATGAAGCAGTGTTGATGAAGTTTCATTCACTTGAATATCGATAAGTTTGATTTCGACTCCTCGTAATTCACCATGGTGGAGCATATCATCGTGAACACTTTGAAAGGCGATTTCTCCTGCTTGAAGTGGTTCAAGTCCACCATTAATCCACAGTTGCGTACGCACTTCAGTCAGTTCGGGGACAGCATCAACAACTTCCTGTGAAGTTACCAATACGCCATCAGAAGCAGTGTCATGGGGCATCGTTAATCCTGCGACTTTCACGCCAAAGATAGCCATAGAAAGTAAAGACATCAGCAACACCACGCCAGTTGCAAGCAACATCTGCCCAGCATCACGGTCTTCATTGGATGGAGATGAAATTGGTTGCATCATGCCCCACCTCCACGATTCCAAACATCAAGAGTAACCGTCCAAGAATGCTCATCGACAGCGAGCAGATGGTGAACAGTGACCGTTTCTCCTGATGGTGTACCCGTATTGCCGTATGGAGCGGAGGTCCCACTGTTTTGTGCCAACCAACAATTGGCTTCCTTTCCTGCAGCAATCTGATTTTGCAGCATGAGACAGGCTTCATTGAGTTCTCCATTGTCCAATAATTCACTCAACCGGTTTTCACCCGATACTTCTGCTTCAAGACCTAATCCGTATCGAAAAGCATCGTTCCCTGTAACTTCTAAAGCTGCATCGTGCGCAACAGATGGTGCATCAGGGACATGAATACGAATGAGGAATGTGGCCGACATAAAGAACAGCCAAAACAATGTCAACATCTCAAGAATATGTACTTGAGCATTTTCATCATGTTCCATCAACTCCCCCCAAAGTTAAACGTTTGTGGAACGAAAGTACCCGATGAAGGATTGAGTCCAGGCACTTCAGTAATTCCTATCAAATTTGGAGTGAATGCCAAGAAGTTGAACACCAATAAAGAGACAACAATCATCATCCCTGAGTGCTTGAAACCTGTTGAAAAGCGACCGGTAGACATCAAGCCAGCCATTGTCCCATTTCCTACTGCCTGCATCGTGACACCGTAATAAAACACTGTCAAGAAAAACAAGGGGTCGATGTTTCGGATTGTCATGTTTCCAATTGTTTGACCTCCACTGTCGCCACCTTCCCCACCACTGGAGTTCGAACCAGCAATAGCAGGAATAAAGACTACAGCGAGTGTTACAATCACGCCGAGGAAAACGAAATACGAAGTCCAAATGACCGCAATATATGAGCCAATAGCCCGTTTCCGTTCACCTTCAAGAAATTTCAATTCTCGTGAATCGTTCGCAGCAGTTACCAAAATATCTGAAATTTTTCCACCAGCCCGATCCGCTTCTGCAATCAGTGCAATTGCTCTTTGAACAAGTGGTGTTCCGACACGGTCTGCAAATTGCTTGATGACATCACTGAATTTGATACCCCAACTGAGTTGGTCCGACATTTTCTTGACTTCGTCATTCAGTGCACCATATTCAGAGGTTGCTAACGTTTGAATCGCAACCGTCATAGAAAGACCACCTTTCCAATATTCTGCTAGATCTCGTAGGAAATCAGGGAATTTTTCTTCGACTTCATTTTTTGCATTCTCTACACGTTCCCAGTAATACGAAGCAGGGTAGAGGAAGAAAAAGAACATCAATCCGAAGAAGTTGAGGAAAATAAACGGACGGACTGATTTCGGCCCCAATTCGACTTCTGGTCCAAGCCAAAAGGACTTATTATTCATGTTTGAAGGTATACCGTCGAAATAGTGAACCGTCATGTCAAAGGAAACAGATGAAAGGCGCTTTCCTTCTTCTCTTGAAAAGACAAGGATTTCATACCGTGTATCGGGTGGTATAGAGGCGATTTCAAGATTACAATCCGGGTCGGTACCCTGGAATTGTGTTTCTCCATAATAGGCTTCCAATACATCGCCATCGTTGGAACGAATCGCAATGACATATTCTGTTGGAGTATCAGATGTAACAGTACAATTTACCCAGAGAGGTTGTAAAACAGCAACGCCACCTGTTTGTTCAGGGTCGACGCCAGGAACATCGAAATTCTTGCCTTGTTTATTCACCGACTTCCATTCTTCATCTTCCCATGTAACACGGTCAGGAGCATCTTGGAGAATAGCACAAGATTGATTTGCAGCATAATCTGGTTTGATGTTGGTGTTGAAATGTTGTCCCATGGAGTTCCCTTGAGAATCTTGCGCAGTCATTCCACAATACAAATTGGTGAACATCGGTTCTCCGTTTGTAGTTGGGAGGAACCCTGAGTTTGTGGCCCAAACAGTAGCAGTTCCCAAACCTAACAAAATAGATACAAAGAGAATTGCATACAGTTTTGTTAATGTCGAATCGTCTTTTGGTAAGTCGAGTTTAACGATGATTTTCTCCTTTTTCCGTGCCATCTATTCACCTCCTCTCACATTTCTTGTTCCTTACTGCTGGTCCAAACGAGAATGGCATAAGCAATGTGAATCATTGGTACAAATCCAAGAACGATTCCATACAACATGCCTTCGGACATTTGTGCACCTGAACCTGAAACCCAGAACATAATGACCAACATGACAATCAAAAACAGGGGCATAGCCACTGCAACGACAATGTACGATTCAGCAAGGAGCGCGATTGATTCCAAGAACATCTGCAAACGCGTTCTGTTTTCACGCATGTAGTGCTCTGCTCGATTTAAGAAATACAATTTGAGTTGACCACCAGCAGTGAGTGTTCCAACCATTCCTTGGAAAAATTCCGTCAACCAAATTGAAGCAGCTCGGTCGACACTCATCTTCATCGCTGTAATCAGGTCATAACCGAGTAAAGTTACATCTCGGTAGACCATCGCAGCATCATCAGACACGTCGCCATAAATTTCCTTATTCATCGCAAGGGATCTGAAAATCTTTGACGGTGTTGCATTTGCTGCAGACATTGCAGCAGTATAAGATGCAGCATAAGGAAGGTATTTTTCAATCATTGCACCACGACGGGCGGCTTCTCGCTTTGCACCGTTTTTATTGTAATTGTATGCAACATAAGGTATGATTAATCCGCCAATGGCAACAATGAGGACTTTCAAAATTGGAGGGAATACTTGGTACGCAAACCCATCGCATCCATTACCAGGTTTTGTAGGGTCGATTAAATCTTGATTCCAATATTCCCATTCGAAACAGTATCCGATTGTTTTCGGGTCTTGAATTCCTTCCCAATAAGCGATTATACCGATATCAGGGATGAAAAATAAAGCGACAAAACTCCAACAAACCAATGCTACTGCAATCGAAGTAATGATTGTCGTCGCCAGATATACTTCTGGCATCATTGGCATTGAACCCTTGACTAAACTCTCTGACAATTCCTTATCGCGACGAGCCCTTTTTCGAAGCAGCCGGCCGAGGAGGCGATTACTAATCCTCTGCCATGCGGTCAAGTCCATTGAATCACGCTCATGTATTTCTTTCAACGAAGCCCATCAACACGAGCCATGATTTCAGTTGGTCGCACATAGTATTCGGTAACAATTTGAGATACTTGGTCGGCTTTTCGAATATCGTTCAAAACCATCCATTCTAAAATACGCTTTCGAGTACGCAGTTCACGTCGCATATCGTCTTGAGAATAATTGAGTTTAACCATAATCTTCTCCAACACATAGGACTTGCCACTGAAGATGAAATCATCGGTGTTTACATCCCAGCGGAATACTTCATTGGTAATAATTTCCAAAGAGTTCGGGTCGATTCCGACAATTTCAACCAGTTGTTTAGTTCGTCGAACACGCTTTCCATTGATACGGGTCTGAATTTGAATCGCACAAGCTTCCAATGCAGGTAGAAGTACACGAGGAATATCAATTGGTTTGTTTTCCAATCGGTGGACCAGTGAAGGGACTGAGTCTGCGTGGACCGTAGAATATGCACAGTGGCCTGTCGCCATTGCTTGGAACAGAACATATGCTTCTGCACCACGAATCTCACCGACAATAATGTATTCTGGCCGTTCACGAAGCGCTGCTTTGAGCAACTCGAATTCCCCGATGACACCTTCCGTTGATTCTCCTCCGAAACCTTGTCGTGTCAAACCTGGAACCCAGTTCGGCTGTGGAATGTTCACTTCACGGGTAGATTCGATTGAAACAATTTTCATTTGCCAAGGAATAAAAATGCACATGGCGTTGAGCGTTGTCGTCTTACCTGAAGCAGTTCCTCCGACAAACAGCATTGGAACTTCATTTTGGAATCCAATCCATAGGTAAGCCACCATTAACGAGGACATGGTTCGGAAAGCAACAATATCTGCAGGTGAGAACGGGTCATCCTTGAACCGTCGAATACAGAATGCTGAACCCCGTGTCGAGATTTCATGGCCCAATTTCATGACAATTCTAGAACCGTCCATCAGCGTAGCATCCAGCAATGGAGATGCAACTGAAATGTGCTTGCCACATCGCTGGGCGAGTTTGATAACATACGATTCCAAATCATGGTCGGTATGCCAAACACATGTTGTCTCTACAGATTCGAATTTTCGATGGTATGCAAAGATAGGAACTCCAGTGCCGTCCATGGAAATATCTTCGACGTTAATGTCATTCATGAGGACATCCATTTGCCCGTAACCAATCAGGTCTCGGCGCAGATAATAGAAAATCTTGGATTTTGACTTTTTATTTATTTTCATGCTGTAGGCTTTGATGACCTTGTCCATAGCAGTGCGAATATACGCTTCTGGGTTTGCATCGATTTCCTCGATATTAGCTGTAAGTGAGCGGATGAAGATGTCGAGAATTTCATCACGGTATTCCTGTTCTTTTTTGGTCATCGGAGGTTCGATGATTTGATAGATAATATTGAGCGTTTGCTTGTCCCGGACAATACGAGCAAAGGCATGCGGTGGCAAGACTGGGTACTTGTCAAGTTCGTCGTATTGGGCACGTTGTTTTGCCCGCTGACGCTTGCCTCCACCTTTCTTTTGTTTTCTCGCCATACGTGCACCCTCTGCCGAAGCAATTTATCACAGGCTATGGCCGACTATAACACTTGGGTGAAAAACACCCCTAAAATCGCCGCCCTGTAGTCCAATCGTAATATCCGTAAAACGCTCTATTCGGAACGGAGTTTATTCTTCGTTCTTGAACGATTCAAGCCAAGCAAGGCAGGAGTCTCGAAAGAGTGGAAGTTGGTCATTATTGTCGATTAAATAATCTGACTCTGCAATTATTTTTTCAAGCCCCCAGCCCCGTTCACGGGTATCTCGAACCTCAAATGCTTGACGGTCTCCATCTTCTGAACGGCCACGGTTTTGTATTCGAGAAAAGCGAATATCGGGAGATGCGACGACTGCCAATGAAAAGAATTGTCCCCCCCATCGTTGTTCAAAAACAACCCGTTCAGCAGTTCCTCGCATACCTTCAATGAGGACGATAGGGTGTGTTTCAAGGTGCGAATCTACAGCGTCTGCAAGGCGCACTGCCAGCACATCTTCTCCATATTGGGCTCGTAATTGAGCAGCTATTTCACCAAATATTCCTGGACTTTCTTCAAGTTCCAAACGTTTGACTTCAGCACGAACCATGTCTCCCATCGAAAGGACAGGAATGTTGTTTTCAGACAACACCTCGGCAAATTCACCTTTGCCTGAACCCGGCATCCCGCATACTGCAACGACTCGGGCCATGCATGAAGGGCGGAGTCGAATGCTCATCAAGATACCTCCATCTACAGTGAGTTGGTGGCAATTCAATTTGAAAATTCTGCATTACCCCATCTTCGGTCCATTAATTTCCAGAGCAATGCAGAGGCCATAATCAATGCAATAGAAACGCCAAGCATCCCCTTGTATCCCTGTTCGACCATGCTCTGGTCATACATTGATGCGGTTGCAGCAAGTCCGTCTTGGGAAGCCCGTTCCCACCAATTACCATACAGGGACACATCTCCTTGAGTGAATGAAAGAAGGAATAACAACAGTAAGGGAATGACGGTACCTATCCAAAACCAAATCATTATTGAAGCGTCAAAAATGGCTTTATTTGGCCGCAAACCCATCAAGAATGCAGTCAATGCTACAATATAAATCGAGTTTGCAAACATTACAATAATACTTGTTGGTAATGCAGCCCATTCCTCAAGTCGCCAAGCCATGAGAATGATGAATGTGAGCGATATCCATGAAGTGGCAAGGAAATAGACGACCACTTTGGCACGGATGAGTTGTGGGACGCGCAGTGGAAGCCCATTCATGAATTCTGGAGAATCTAAAATTGTCAACCATGAATAGAAATTAAAACCGAAAAATCCGAGGAAAGGCGCATAAGAAAGCAAATTTATCGGAATTGGGGCCTCGGCAAAATCGACCAACCATGCCATACCAAGCAACACCAAGAGAGGGATTGCATACGATACTGTCATCTTTTTAATTGAGCCTGAACGGAACAAATCCACAAATTCCTTTGCTACGATAAGGCGAATTTCTCCCTTGCCAAGGAATCCTAAACGGTTGTACATTGGAATGAAAAGTTCTGCCCTCTCGACAACCGGGACATCAAAATCATCAATGATGAGTGCAGATGAAATGAGCCCAATTGCCAAACTGGCAAATAATGCCAGTGCAGCACCGCCAAAGTTCTGATTATTTTGGACTTCTAAACCCCAAAGTATCGAGTTTAGGTCCAATTTCCCAAGACCAATTGTGATTCCTAAGACAACGATGAGCAGCGGTCCAAAAATCGTAAAAGGACGTCCTCGCATCCATAATGCTGAAGCCAAGAAAGCGATGGCTAAACCTTGAGCTAAAGTGATAATCATAGCAAGCCAAGTCCATGGAAGGCTTGACCATTCCAATGGTGTTGTAATTCCGGCAAGCGGTTCGAGTATGATTCCGACCGCCATACCTGCAACAACAGGCGAAAGAATCAGCATGACATAGAAACATAAATCTTTGATAAAATAAGCAAAATGAGCGACTGAATTCGGCAGCGGCTGTAATGCAGGCGCTGCTAAAAGGTAATTTTTTGTTCCAGCGCGATGCACAATTGCATCATGGCCCATGAATGCAAAAGTTCCCATTCCAAGACTGAACATGAGTAACGGTAAATGCAAAGCAAAACGCAATTCTTGCCAAGTGAACGTCTTGGATTCAATATCTGAAACTTGAGCGGATGAATCTCCCACGAGAAATTGTAATCCAATTGTTGAGATTGCTGTTACGAGAGTCAACAGAAGTGGAAATAAGACCATTTGACGCTTTTTGGCAAACTCAAGACTTTTCCGCCCTTCTTCCTTGAACATAACATGAAATGTTGCAGAAAAAGCATCCCATCCTCGAAGCGGTTCATGCAAATACTGATCGTGAGCACTGGTCCCCAATGTATTCTCATTCGATTCAAATGAGACGTCGGCGACCTCATCCCAATCGCGGGAAACGATGCTCATCCCCGACACGTTTACTCCTCCTCAGCATCCTCTTCTTTGACGCCTTCATCACTGAGGCGTTCTACGTCTTCAATCGACCGCCCAACCAATCGAATAAAGACATCTTCAAGTGTTTCATCATCTGATTTTTTGAGTCCTTTCACCGTTCCAGCAGCGAGTACTTTGCCGTTGTTGATAATCGCCATGCGGTTGCACATTCGCTCCGCCATTTCCAGAACGTGTGAACACAGGAAAATCGTCCCACCATTCTTGACATGTTCCAGAAGCCATTGGCGGCATTTCCGCTGATAAATCGGGTCGAGATTGGCAAAGGGTTCATCGAGGAACAATAATTTTGGTTTGTGGATAAATGCAGCTGCAAGCATAACCTTTTGCCGTTGACCTTTGGACAAATCTTTGCACATCGTGTCTCGCTTCTCTCCCAAACCGAACCAATCAATCCAATGTTCGACTTGTTCTCTAAGGTTTTCAACCGTTCGCAATTTTGCCACAAATTCAAGGAATTCAATAGGTGTTAGAAAAGAAGGGGGGGATTCTGATTCAGGAACAATCCCGATGTTTGCTTTGACTTTCTGTGGATTGGTAACCGCATTGACTCCAAGCACTTCGATTCGGCCTTTACTCGGTCGCAGTTGACCTGTAAGGAGTTTAATAAAAGTAGATTTTCCTGCACCATTTGGCCCAAAAACGCCAAAAAATTCACCGGCATGTACTTCGACATTGAGGGGATGCAAAGCGACAAAATCTCCGTATTTCTTGGCCATGTCTTCAGCCATCACTAGGGGGGCGTGTGATTCAACCATAGAGGTACCAAACCGTCGTGGTCTTTGAGTTCTTGGTTTCTGCGCGATGAACGGTACTTCTCAATCGGTCGGTGAAATGATGAACTGAAACCGACTGGCATTGACATGGGCGCACCGCAGACCGATGTACTTTCAATCGAAGAATTACCGATTAATGACCAGAAGGATGTTGGTTCAGTAGCCTTGGTAACAATCAACCGCCCCGATAAACTCAACGCACTGAATGATGAGGTTATGTCGAGTTTGAAGTCGATGGTGGCTTGGGTCGAAGCGACAGATTCAATTCGAGTCGTGGTACTTACAGGAGCACAACCCAATCAGCCACCTGAAGGAAAGCGAATGAAACCAAATGCCTTTGTTGCTGGAGCAGATATCACTGAATTTGTCGGGAAGCGTAGCGATGATATTCGGGAGATGTTTGCAGATAATGCAGTCGAAGCATTGTGGAGCCTCAGTAAACCAACCATTGCTATGGTCGATGGCTTTGCACTTGGTGGAGGATGTGAGGTTGCTTGTTCTTGCGATGTTCGAATCGCAAGTAGCCGCTCACGTTTCGGAACACCAGAAATCAATCTTGGTTTGATTCCAGGATACGGAGCAACTCAACGCCTAGTTCGCCTTATCGGCTATGGGAAAACCATGGAAATGGTGATGACTGGAGAGATGATCGATGCTGATGAAGCACACCGAATTGGCTTAGCGAATCATGTATGTCCACCAGAGGAACTCCGAGAATTCACCCTGAATATGGCCCGCCTTATTGGGAGTAAATCTTCCAATACACTTCGTGTTGGAAAGGCTACTATTCGTGCAGCACTTGATGTTGGACTGACCGAAGGAGTTGCTCTTGAAGCAGAAGCATTTGCAAGTTTATTTGATTCCAAGGACAAAGAAATTGGAGTTAATGCGTTTCTTAACAGAGAAACTGCTGAATGGGAGCATCGTTGATTCCATCGAAACAATTCAAGAAATCAACAATTGGTTGAGCCTATCGGCAGGTCAAGAGAGGAACCGCCCCTAACGGTTGACTGGCTAGGCCCATTTCCGTCTCGAATCTCAAAATCCAATGACGATATTCCAAGCAACTACAAAGATGGCTACATCAGCACAAGCATGGGTGACCCAAGCAATCCAA
>MDSW01168628.1_pt1 | contig 12305 bp, 13 predicted proteins | sample 811171 | NCBI WGS metagenome assembly MDSW01 (sample SAMN05326641, study PRJNA326480) | marine metagenome | isolation source: seawater | place: Atlantic Ocean: North West | collected 2012
TTACAAAAATCAGATGGTACATGGACTTATTTTGCTAGTGATGTCGCTTATCATAAAAATAAATTAGATAGAAAATTTGATTATTTGATTAATATTTTGGGAGCTGATCATGCGGGATATATAAAAAGAATTTCATCTTCTGTAGATGCTTTATCTAATTCAAAAGGTAAACTTATTTGTAAAGTTAGCCAATTAGTAAAGTTGATAAAAGACAAAAAACCTTTCAAAATGTCAAAAAGAAAAGGAGATTACATAACATTAGATGATTTGATTAATGAAGTAGGTAAAGATGCAACAAGATTTATTATGTTGAGCAGAAGTAGTGATGTAGAATTAGATTTTGATTTTGATAATGTGATTGAAAAATCTAAAGATAATCCCCTTTATTATGTTCAATACTGTTACGCCAGAATAGCCTCAGTATTTAGGCATATAGATAAAAATTTAAATTCTAATATTATAATTTCTAAATATGATTTTCAATATTCAGAAGATGAAATAAATATTTTAAAAAAATTATCTGAATGGCCCAAATGTATTGAAGTGTCTAGTAATAAACTTGAACCACACAGAATACCAACTTATTTATATGAATTAGCGTCTTTATTTCATTCATATTGGAATTTAGGAAAATATAATCCTGAAAAGAGATTCATTAATGATAAAAAAATAATCAAAGATGATAAATTAATTTTTTTAAAGGCAATTTCAAATATAATAAAATCTGGAATGAATATTATCGGCGTGTCTACTCCAGAAAAGATGTAATGATAAAGGAAATTAAATATTTTATTTTCTTTTTAGCAATTATAATTTTTATAATTTTCTCGGTTAAATACTATATTTCTGATGAAAATAAAAAAAAAACTTTTAGAAATTTAGGCCTAGTTGATGAAAATATAAATGTTCAAAAATCTAAACTTCCAATTTTGTCGAGTGATACTGATGATATAGTTAAATATTTGAATAACGATAAAAGCACAAATAAAAAAAAATATTATTTTTGGGATCTTTTAAAAAGTGAAAATTAATTCTAGAAAATCCTTTATCTGTGGAATTAGAGGTATTAAGTTATCTAATAAAGAATATTTATTTTTAAAAAAAAACAAACCATGGGGAATTATACTTTTTGAGAGAAATATTAAAAATATAAACCAAACTAAAAAACTTATTTCATCTATAAAAAATATATTTAATGATCAAAACTACCCAATATTAATTGATGAAGAGGGTGGTAAAGTAAGTAGACTAAAGTCGATAATAGATAATTCAATATTTACAGGAAAATATTTTGGAAATTTATATAAAAAAAATCGAAAAAAATTCAATTTGTATTATAAAGTTTACTTAGATCAAATATCTTACGTTTTAAAATTGATTGGTGTTAATATAAATACAATTCCAGTTTTAGATTTACACAGAAAATCATCTCATAATATTATTGGCAGCAGATCATACTCTGGTGATAATGTAACTGTTAAAAATGTTGGAGACATTTGCATTAATTTACTTCATCAAAACAGAATAGGCACAGTTATAAAGCATATACCTGGACATGGATTGGCCAAACATGACAGTCACTATTACTTGCCCCATGTAACAAAAAATTTAAAATATTTAAAAAAAAATGATTTTAGCGTGTTTAAAAATAAAAAGTCACTCTTTGCTATGACCGCACATATTGTTTTTAAATCAATAGATAAAAAAAACTGTATAACGCTTTCAAAAAGTGGAATCAAATATATTAGAAATAAAATTGGATTTAAAAATTTAATCATCACTGACGATATATCGATGAAAGCTTTGAAATATCCATTTTTAGAAAATGTTAAAAGGGCTTTTGATGCTGGATGCAACTTAGTATTGCATTGTAACGGTAATTTTTCTGAAATGAATAAATTAGCCTCTATATCACCTAAATTAGATAAATTTATAATTAAAAAAACATCTGAATTTTACAAACTTTTAAGTTAAATTTAAATATGTCTAATTTTGATTCTCATGATTTTCAAATTGATTTGAACAATTTTTCAGGTTCATTAGATCTGTTATTAGATTTAGCCAAATCACAAAAAGTTAATTTAGAAGAAATTTCTATAACTAAGTTAGCAGATCAGTTTAGCGATTACATTACAAGTACTGAAAATTTAAATTTAGAAGTAGCATCTGAATATTTGTTAATTGCCACTTGGCTCACCTATTTAAAATCAAAACTTTTACTTCCTTTGGACTCAGATGAAGAATTCAAAGCTCTTGAAATTGCAGAGAGTTTAAAATTACAGCTAAAAAAATTAGAATTAATAAGATTATTATCAGATCAAATGCTAAAAAGGAAAAGATTGGGTAGAGATATTTTTATGAGAGGAATGAATCCAAAAATTAAATCCGAATATATTTCACAGTATTCATTAAAACTTTTTGATGTGTTGAAAACTTATGCAACAATAATTACCACTAAAGATTTTCAGAAAATAAATATTCCTAAACTACCAGTTTTCACTATGGAAGAAGGTATAAAAAGAATAAAAGAATTACAAAATCAATTAACTGATTGGAAAAATTTAAATGATTTAATTCCTTCTATTTTTATGAATAATAATAAAATGAAAAAAACTGGAAGCGCTGGTATATTTGCAGGATCACTAGAATTAGTTAAAGAAGGTGATGTAAAAATTAAACAAGAAAAAATTTTCGGTGATATATATATTAGAAACAATGAGTAAATTAAAAAATAATAATATAGTTAAATTTCCAGAATCAAAAGTTACTGATCAAGAAAAAGAAATAGAAGCTATTATTTTTGCGTCTAATATACCTCTTGATATAGAATCAATTGAAAGCAAAATTTCAAAAAAAATTAATGTAGAGAAAGCTTTATTAAAATTACAAAGTTTTTATTCAAATAGAGGTATAAATTTAGTTTGTATATCAAATAAATGGTCTTTCAGAACATCAGAAAAATTGTCAAATTTATTATCAAAACAAAAAACTGTAGAAAAAAAACTATCTAAAGCTGCCATAGAAACTCTATCAATAATTGTCTATCACCAACCAGTAACTAGAGCTGAAATTGAGGATATCAGAGGTGTAGCTTTTGGAACCAATACATTAGAAATACTAATGGAATTAAACTGGGTTAAACCTGGTGGCAGAAAAGATGTTCCTGGCAAACCAATACAATATGTTACAACAGATGATTTTTTAAGTCATTTTAATCTTCAAAAAATTTCTGATTTGCCTACTGTTGATGAATTAGGAGCGGCTGGTTTAATTGATACTTCGTCTATTGAAGGAAAAATCTTTGGAACGGGAAAATTTTATAAAGAAAAACAAGATGAAAAAAAGGAGAATATTTACTCAAATATAGATGAAATGCTTCAAGACACTTTATCAGAAGAAGAAAATTCTGAAAAAGATCCTTTAAAAAATAAATTTTAAGTATATAAATACACTATGAGCATTGGATTTTGGCAAATCGCGGTAGTTGTTATCTTAGTTGTTCTTTTATTCGGAAGAGGAAAAATATCCAGTTTAATGGGCGATGTAGCCAAAGGTATTAAAAGTTTTAAAAAGGGTATGGCATCAGATTCAATTGAGGATAACCAACCCAAAGATGTTTCCGAAGAAAACAAAGATTCTAAAGATAGTAATTAATCCTAATGCCACAAATTGGCTGGTTAGAAATTTTAATTGTTGTTTCCATAGCTATTATAGTTGTGGGACCAAAAGATTTTCCAAAAATGGTAAAAAAAATTGGCAGTTGGATCGGATCAGTTAAAAGATATGCCTCAAATATTCAAAACGAAGTTACTTCCATTGAAAATGATACAAATAATATTAACGATAATTCTGAGAGTAAAACTGAACAAAAAGTAAATTTAGGTGAAAAAAAGGATGGCTGATAAAGAAACAGGTTTTATAAGTCATTTAGTTGAGTTAAGGCAGAGATTAATTCATTCTATAGTTTTTTTAGCAACTTTATTTATATTTTGTTATTTTTTTTCAGAGTATATTTATGGATTTTTAGTTGAACCATATGCAAATGCAGTAAAAGATGATGGAGTAGAAAGAAGATTAATTTTTACAGCTTTGCAAGAAACATTTCTTACATACTTAAAAGTTTCTTTTTTTGCTGCATTTTTTGCGACAAGTCCATTCATACTTATACAAGTGTGGAAGTTTATTGCACCTGGCCTTTACAAGCATGAAAAAAAAGCGATTATGCCTTACTTAGTTTTAACACCAATATTATTTTTACTTGGTGGAATGTTAGTTTATTATTTAATAATGCCATTAGCGATTAAATTTTTTCTTTCATTTGAAAGTGCCGGGTTAAATACAAGTTTACCAATTCAATTAGAAGCAAAAGTAAATGAATATCTATCATTAATAATGAAATTAATTTTTGCATTTGGACTAAGTTTTCAATTACCTATAGTTTTAAGCTTGTTAGCAAGAATTGGTATTATAGATGCAAAATTTCTAAAAGAGAGAAGAAAATATGTTGTGGTAATGATTTTTGCTGCAGCTGCAATTTTAACACCCCCAGATCCTATTACCCAAATTGGTTTAGGAATACCTCTTTTATTATTATATGAACTATCTATATTATCTGTAAGTATAATAGAATCAAAAAATTCAAAACGAGAAAGAGAAGAAGAAAATGCATGACATAAAATATATTAGAGAAAATTTTGAAAATTTTAAAAAAAAAATTTCAAAAAGAAATAACATTTCTAATATTGACGATATTATTGATTTGGATAAAAAAAGTAGAAAACTTATTCAAGAAAAAGAAAATTTAGAAAAAAAAAAGAAAGATATTTCAAAATCTAAAGATGAAAAAATGTTTAAAACATCTAAGGAAATTTCCTTAAAAATTAAAAATTTATCTGAAGAACAATTTATCATAAAATCTAAACTTGATAATATTCTAAGCAATATTCCTAACATCCCACAACCTGATGTACCTGAAGGAAGTGATGAAAAATCTAACAAAGTTATTGAAACAAAAGGCGAAATTAAGCCCAAAAATTTTACTGAAAAATCTCACTATGACCTAGGAGAAAAACTGGGTATGCTAGATTTTGATTTAGCTACAAAAACCACTGGTTCTAGATTTGTTTTTGTTAAAGGTAAATTGGCTTTGTTAGAAAGAGCATTATCAAATTTTATGCTAGATATACACACCCAAATAAATGGTTATAAAGAAATATCACCACCCTTGATAGCCTCTGAAGAAACTATGTATGGAACTGGTCAATTACCTAAATTCGAAAATGATCAATTTGAAATTAAATTAGATAAAAATGACGATAGAAAATTTCTTATCCCTACAGCAGAGGTAATTCTTACAAATATGAATAAAAATCAAATATTAAAATTTAGTGATTTACCATTAAGACTAGTTGCTTCAACACCTTGCTTTAGAAAAGAAGCGGGTAGCTATGGAAAAGACACAAAAGGAATGATACGCCAACACCAATTTTATAAAGTTGAATTAGTTAGCATTGTTGAAAATTCAAATTGTTTAGATGAATTAGAAAGGATGACTAATTGTGCAACTATGGTCTTAGATAAACTAAAACTTCCTTACAGAAAAATTATACTATGTTCTGGTGATATGGGATTTAGTGCAGAAAAAACTTATGATATTGAGGTTTGGCTTCCATCAGAAAAAAAATATAGAGAAATATCAAGTTGCTCATCATGTGGAACATTTCAAGCCAGAAGGATGAACTCAAGATATAAAGATTCTAAAAATGAAAATGTATTTACAGGAACTTTGAATGGTAGTGGCGTTGCAGTAGGAAGAGCACTTATTGCTGTAATGGAAAATTATCAGCAAGAAGATGGAACTATAATTATTCCTGAAGCATTAAGATCTTATATGAATAATTTGGAGAAAATTTCACCAATTAGCGGTTGAGAAATTCAAATATTTGGTATAAAGAATTCCAGTATTTAGGAGTTTTATGGATTCAGGAATTGCACAATTTATACCATTAATATTAATATTCGTAATATTTTATTTTTTCTTAATAAGACCTCAGCAAAAAAAAGTTAAAGATCATAAATTAATGGTTGATAATTTAAAAAGAGGAGACAAAGTTATAACTTCTGGAGGTATAGTAGGAACAATTGAGAGAATTATTGATGCTGAAAAAGCTGAAGTAATGATTTCTGATAATGTAAAAGTTGAAATAGTTAAGTCTACTGGAATACAGGCGTTAGTTAATAGTCAAGAAGTAAAAAAATAATTAAATTATAAGTGTTATACTTTTCAAAAATTAAAATTATAACTGTTATTTTAATTACATTAGTTTTTACTTATTTATCCCTTTCTAATTTATTTAAGTTTGATGATAATTTTTTAAAAAATAAAATAAAACTCGGATTAGATCTTCAAGGCGGATCTTATTTATTGCTAGAAATTGATAACCAGCCAATAATAGAACAAACTTTGCAAAATAAACTTATAGATTTAAAAAAATTCTTTAATAGTAAATCCATTATTGCAAAAAACTTCAATATAGAAAATAATAAAATTCTTTTTGAATCTGACCAATTGTCAGTTGATATAATTAAAGACCTTCTTTTAGAAAAGGAAAGTGATTTAAACCCATATTTTGAAAAATTTAAAACACATCAATACATTGTTGACCATAGTGAAATTTTTTTTTCTATCTCTTTATCTGAATACGGAATTGTTTTATTAAATTCTTCTTCTTTAGATCAGGCTGTTGAAATAGTAAGAAGAAGAGTTGATGAAACTGGAACAAATGAACCAAATATCCTAAAAAGAGGTAACAATAGAATTTTAGTTGAACTCCCAGGCTTAGACGATCCCGCAAGAATAAAGTCATTATTAGGTAAAACTGCAAATTTAACTTTTCAGTTCGTGTCATCTATTGAAAATGACAGTTTTGGTACTGAGGTATTAAAATTTGATAATGGTATTGATGAAGCTATTGTAAGCAAAAGAATTATTTTAAATGGCGACAACCTTGTTGATGCTAAACCTAGAATGGATACACAAAATAATGAAACCATAGTGTCCTTTACATTAGATAGAGTAGGTGCAAAAAAATTTGGAAGAGCAACATCTGAAAATGTTGGTAAACAATTAGCAATTATTTTAGATGGTAAAATTATAAGTGCTCCCTCAATAAGAGAACCTATAGTGGGTGGTTCTGGACAAATTAGTGGAAACTTTACATTTCAAAGCGCAACAGATTTGGCTCTCTTATTAAGATCTGGTGCACTACCAGCGCCAATGAATATAATTGAAGAAAGAACTGTTGGACCAGATTTAGGCAAAGATTCGATACGATCTGGAATTATATCTCTTATAGTTGGTTTTTGCTTAGTGGTGCTATTTATGATTTATAAATACAGAATTTTTGGTTTGATTGCGAACTTAGCTTTAATAAGCAATTTAATTCTTCTTATTGGCGTTTTAACCTTATTTGGTGCAACTTTAACTTTACCAGGTATTGCCGGAATTATTTTAACTGTTGGTATGGCTGTTGATGCAAATGTATTAATTTTTGAGAGAATAAAAGAAGAAATTAAAAAAGAAAATAATAAAATAATAGCCTTCGATAGTGGTTATGTTAAGTCAAGAACAGCCATAATTGATGCAAACATAACAACTCTAATTGCAGCAATTATATTGTTTTTAATGGGATCAGGACCCATTAAAGGCTTTTCCGTTACATTGGGTATTGGAATATTAACTACTTTATTTTCCGTATACTTTATAGCTCGTTTACTGAGTTCAATTTACGTAAAAACGAATAAAGATAAAGAATATTTAATATAAAATGAAAACTCTGCAATTTAATAGATTTTACAAACATTTTGGTTTTTTTTCATTTATTTTAATTTTATTATCTTTATCTTTACTTTTTTTTAAAGGTTTAAATTATGGTGTAGATTTTAAAGGTGGAACGTTAATTGAAGTTCGAATTGAGTCATCAGATAATTCAGTTTCGAAAGTACGTGATGTTTTTAATCAATCTAATTTGTCTAACCTTACTGTAAAAAATTTTGGAAATGATAAAGATTACATAATTAAATTTCAAAAACAAAATTTAGATAATCCAGAATTCATAAACAATCTCAAAAATGAAGTTTTAAAATCCTTTCCAGACATTAATTTTAGAAGGGTAGAGAACGTTGGTCCAAAAGTTAGTTCAGAACTTTTAAAATCAGGCATTATAGCTATTTCATTATCTTTAGCGGCAATGTTATTCTATATATGGATTAGATTTGAATGGCAGTTTAGTTTAGGTGCAATACTTGCTTTATTTCACGATGTAATAATAACTTTAGGAATTTTTTCATTTCTATCTTTAGAGATTAATTTATCTATTGTAGCAGCAGTCTTAACGATTGTAGGATATTCAATGAATGATACTGTTGTTATTTTTGATAGAGTTCGTGACAATCTTAGAAAATATATAGATATTCATATTAATGATTTAACAAATCAATCTATAAATGAAACTTTATCTAGAACTATTTTAACATCTATAACTACACTTTTAGCCCTACTCTCAATTTTCTTTCTTGGTGGTGAAATATTAAGAGGTTTTTCTTTTGCAATGATTTTAGGAGTTATAATAGGTACATATTCATCAATATACATAGCTAATCCTGTTTTAGTAAAATTAAATGTAAATCATTATACTGTTGTTAAAAAAGAAGAAGAAAAAAATTAATATAGATTTTGAGCTGCTACCATCGATAATAGCATCGGTAATGATAGCAAAGTATTAGTTCTTGAAAATAGCATTGCAGTCTTTGCTGATTTAGCTTTTGTATCAGGATCAGATTCAACTATCCCTAAAGCTCTTTTTTGATTTGGCCATATTATAAACCAAACATTAAATGCCATGATTAAACCTAACCACATTCCTATACCAATAGCTGTACTTTTTCCCCCACCAGAAGTTATTCCTAATGTCATAGCATCATGAACGTATCCGTTTATATAAGCTAAAATTAAACCAGATATAATAGTAAACAATGCTGCCCATCTAAACCAGAAAAGGGCAGACGGCGCTATAACTTTTCCAATGGCAGGTTTTTGTTCATCAGGGATTTTGCTCATATTTGGTATTTGAACAAAATTAAAATACCATAGTAAACCTATCCACATAATGCCAACAATTACATGTATATATCTGAATAACCAACTCCAAAATAAAACATCTATATCAAAGCCACCATTCAAAAAATAAAGACCAAGGAAGAGTACAATTGCTAACGCTAAAGAGAAATGAATTGTTTTTGATAATGATTGCAATATTCCCGTCATAATACTTTTATACAATGAAATATAAGTTTAAGCAATTTTTTTATATTTAGAAATTAGCAATGGTGCTAAATATTTTCCTGTATAACTGTTGTTCATTTTAACAATATCTTCAGGCTTTCCTTCCGCAATAATTTCTCCACCTTTAATACCACCATCAGGACCCATATCAATAATATGATCAGCTGTTTTAATAACATCAAGATTGTGCTCAATAACAATTACTGTATTTCCGGTTGCTGCAAAAGTATGGAGAATTTCTAGTAATTTTTTAATATCATGTTGATGTAATCCAGTTGTAGGTTCGTCTAATATATAAACAGTTCGACCGGTAGATCTTCTCGATAGTTCTTTAGCCAATTTTATTCTTTGAGCTTCTCCACCAGACAGAGTTGTGGCTTGCTGACCTATTTTAATATAACCTAAACCTACTTTTTTTAGAGTAAGAAGCTTTCCTCTTATAGTGCTAATATTTTCAAAGAAGTCGCATCCTTCATCAACTGTCATATTTAAAACATCAGAGATATTTTGACCTTTAAATTTAATTTCAAGAGTTTCTTTATTATATCTACTTCCCTTACATTCATCGCAAGTAATATAAACATCAGGAAGAAAATGCATTTCATAAGTTATTACACCATCACCTTCACAGGCTTCGCAACGTCCACCTTTAACATTAAAGGAAAATCTTCCTGGTTTATAACCTCTGCTTTTTGATTCAGGTAAGTTTGTAAACCAGTCTCTTATTGGACCAAAAGCGCCTGTATATGTAGCAGGATTGGACCTTGGAGTTCTTCCTATAGGCGATTGATCAATATCAATAATTTTGTCTATTAATTCAATTCCTTTAATACCTTTAAAGGGTAGAGGTATTTTTCTTGATTGATTATTATTTAAATAAAGATTTAATGCGTTAAATAACGTTTGTAATATTAAAGTTGATTTACCACTTCCAGAGACTCCAGTGACACAGCTAAATGCTCCAAGAGGTATTTTTAAATTTACATTCTTCAAATTATTTCCTGATGCATTTAAAATCTCTAAATATCTTCCATTTTTTGCTATTTTTCTATTTTTTGGAATTTGTATAAAACTTTTATTTGATAAATAACTTCCAGTGATACTGTTGCTATTTTTTTTAATTTCATCAAATGTTCCCTCAGCAACAATTTCACCACCTTTATTTCCAGCCTCAGGGCCTAAATCAATTATATGATCTGAGTTTTCCATTGTTTCTGTATCGTGCTCAACTACAATTACTGTATTTCCAAGATCTCTTAATCTTTTTAGAGCATCAATCAATTTAATATTATCTTTTTGATGCAATCCTATCGACGGCTCATCCAAAACGTATAACACTCCTGTTAGTCCAGAACCAATTTGAGAAGCCAACCTTATTCTTTGTGACTCTCCACCTGATAATGTTCCAGACTCTCTTGACAGAGTTAAATAATCCAATCCTACATTTAATAAAAAATCCAATCTCTCTTTGATTTCTTTTAGAATATGTTGTGCAATTTTTAGTCTTGTTGAATCAAGTTTTGTTTCTAACGATGAAAACCATTCTTTAGCTTCAATTATTGATTTTTCTGTTACTTGACTAATGTTTAAATCATTTATTTTTACGCATAATGCTTCATCTTTTAGTCTATAACCATTACATTTTTCGCATTTGGTATCAGATTGATATTGAGATATTTCTTCTCTCATCCAGTCACTATCAGTCTCTAAATAACGTCTTTCTAAATTATTTATGACACCTTCAAATGTCTTTTTATGTGAATATTTTTCGTACCCATCATCATAAGAAAATTTTATCTCTTCATCATCAGAACCATACATGATTACATCTTTTATTTTTTTAGCAAGATTTTTCCATTTTTCATCTAAAGAAAATTTATAATGTTTTGATAACGATGCTAAGGTTTGAGCGTAATATAATGAAGAGGATTTTGCCCAGGGCAATATTGCGCCCTGTGAAATTGTTTTTTTTTCATCTGGTACAACTAACTTTGGATCAACATTTAATTTAATACCAATTCCTTCGCATTCTTCACATGCCCCATAAGGACTGTTAAAAGAAAATAGTCTAGGTTCTATTTCTTCAATAGTAAAACCACTCTCTGGACAAGCAAATTTTGTAGAAAAAATTATCTTTTCAATTTTTCTATATTTTTTTGGAAGTGTTTCGTCTTCATATTCAACAAATAATAGTCCATTAGATAAATTAATAGATGTTTCGACAGATTCAGCTAATCTATTACCAAGAGTAGAATTAACTACTATTCTATCTACAAGTATCGAAATATCATGTTTTATCTTTTTATTTAATTCTGGAACTTTATCAATTTCATAAATTTTATTATCAACTTGAATTTTTCTAAATCCTCTTTTTTTGAATGCTAATATTTCTTTTTTATATTCTCCTTTTCTTCCCCTGACTATAGGTGAATATAGATAAATAGTTGATTTTTTTGGAAGTTGTTTGATTCTATCTACAATTTGACTTACCGTTTGTGATTCAATTGGTTTTCCAGTAAATGGTGAATAAGGTACACCAGCTCTTGCATAAAGGACTCTCATATAATCATAAATTTCTGTAACTGTTGCAACTGTAGATCTAGGATTCTTAGATGTATTTTTTTGTTCGATTGAAATTGCAGGACTAAGACCTTCGATAAGATCTACATTGGGTTTTTTCATTTTATCTAAAAATTGTCTAGCATATGCTGATAGACTTTCAACATATCGCCTTTGACCTTCTGCATATATTGTATCAAATGCTAAAGAGGATTTTCCAGAACCTGAAAGTCCAGTTATTACAATAAATTTATCCTTTGGAATCTCCAACGATATGTTCTTTAAATTGTGCTCTTTTGCACCTTTTATGACTATCTTTTTAAGCATTATTTAGTTGCTTTAGATTAATAAAATTAATATTCAAGGTAAAATGTGTTATATTAAAAAATCTCAAAACTACTAA
>MDSW01108995.1_pt1 | contig 12304 bp, 8 predicted proteins | sample 811171 | NCBI WGS metagenome assembly MDSW01 (sample SAMN05326641, study PRJNA326480) | marine metagenome | isolation source: seawater | place: Atlantic Ocean: North West | collected 2012
CCTTAAGGACTTTTCCCGGCGTGTCTCTCCGCCCAGGGTCCCTCGCTTTCAATCCCCGCCCTCGACGTCTTTCAACTCCGCTTCTGACGCCTTTCAACTCCACCCCGACAGGTGCGACGCGCCGAGCTGGACGCCATCCGCGCCGCCGCGGGCGGCGACGGCGTCACCGCGAACGAGGCCCTGTCCGCGCACGCGTGGCTCCAGCTGTCGCAGATCGTCGGCGCGGACGGCGGCGCGGCGATCGGCGACGTGCTCGAGCACGTCACCGTGGTGTCCGGTCGCGGGGGCAAACGCGGTCTGCCGGAGATGTACTTCGGGAACGCGTCCGTGGGGGTGAAGACGGGCGCGCTCGAGGTGGGCGCGTTCGCGTCGGACGACCTCGCCGGCGTGAGGGACGCGCTGCGGCCGGGGCTGCGGCGGGCGCTGATGCGGAGAGAGAAGTTTCTGAAGCTCACGGAGGCGACGTTTCGCGCCGGCGTCTCCGCGTACGATTTCGACATCGACGCGTTCATGCGCGGGCGGTGCGTGTGGTGCAACAACCTGACGACCATCTACCTCAAGCTCTACGAGCTCGACTTCGGGACGGGGCGCCCGGAGCTCGCGCTGCCGCCGGAGTTGAACGACATCGTGCAGATCCAGTGCTCGCGGCCGAAGAGAGGGACGCGCGAGGCAGGAGAGGACGGCGTCGAGATGTTCGTGAACTTGCCGCCGAACGTCATGGAGAAGATCAGAGCGCCGGAGGCGATGGCGAAGCTCGCGGGGATAGGCTGCTACTGATGAGGAGACGAGGGCGTGTGGGGGGGAAAAATAACTACTAGTGAGGTATAAACTTCCATCACTGTACGATCGATGATAAAACAAACAAAAGGCGTCAACCCGGGGCGTCCTCGTCGAACAGCCACCTGTTGTTCTGCTTGAACATCTTCTTCTTCACGTCCGCCTTCCTCTGCTTCAGACGCTCCACCTCCTCCCGCGTGAGCTTCGTGTTTTTCGCCTTCTCCCTCCGCCGCTTCATCGCGCACATGGCCGCCTCGAGCTGGTTCACGTCCATGTGATGATCCAGCGGCGTCCCCGCGTAGACGCTCCGGCCCGGCCCTCTCCCGAACACCGTGCTCGGTCCCGCGGTGAGGTGCCCGGTGAGCTTGTTGTACGTCGCCTTGGACTCGTACCCGTCCCCGGCCCAGTCGCCGTCGATCCCGAGCGAAACCGCGTGACGCTGGGCCTGCATCTTGTCCAGCAGCGCTCGCGCCATGTCCGCCGGGTCGACGCCGCCGGACAGGACCGCGTCGCGCTGCGACGCGGGGAGGTTCGCGATCAGCGCGGCGGCCATCTGTCGAGATGACTGGTCGGCGGGCGCGGAGAGCCCCGGGGGTTCGGCGGACGCCGGCGCCTCCGCGACCGCCGCCGTTCCCGCCGCGCCCGCCGCGCCGCCGTCGCCCGCGAGGCTCGCGCGCATGGACAACACCGTCGATATCGCCGCCTCCGCCTGCGTCGCCGTCGCGCGCGGCGGCAGGCGCACGTCCAGCGCGGCGGCGCGGGAGACCAGCTCGTCGTCCCCGAGAACCGCCGCGAGCGTCGTCGTCGTCGTCGTCGTCGTTGTCGCGCGATTCGCCTCCCCTCCCTCGCCGCCGACGACGCGGAGCTCCATCGGCAGCGCCGCGCGCCACGCCCGCAGCTGCGACGTCGCAAACGGGCCCTGCCACTGACCCGAGTCGTCCTCGTAGTGCCACGTCCGCGCGTCGCGCGCGTCGGCGCTCGTCTGATCCGCCGCGACCGCGACGGCGGAGGCGGCGGCGTACCCGCCGACGACGTCCACGCCGCGCTCCGCCGCGGCGATGCCCTCCATCGCCGCCCTCGCCCACTCCGACGTCGTCGTCGTCTCCGCGCCGATAGCGCCGCCGCCCTCTTCTTCTTCTTCTCCTCCGAGCGTCCCTCGCGTCGCCGTCGCCGCGTTCGTCGCCTCCGTCTCCGAGAGCGCGTCTCGCCGCGCGCGCCTCTCCGCCCACACCCCCGCGGTGCCCTCGAAGCGCGCGCCGGTCGGCATCGGTCGCCCCGCCCTCTCCGCGTCGCGCCTTAATCGCGCGTCCTGCAGCGCCCAGAGCTGCGTCTGCATCGCGTTCGCGGCGACGGCGGCGCGCTGCCGCAGCGTCAGTTTCTTCCCAGTCGTCGCGTCCGTCGCCGCAGCGTCGCCGGCGGCGTCGTCCCTCGCCGTCGCCGCCGCCGCCGCGCTCCTCGCGACGACGCCGGCTTCGGCGTCCGCGTCCGCGTCCGCGTCGTCCTCGCCGCCGCCGCCGAAAGGCACGTCGCCGCCGCCGTCAAGCCCCACGGTCGTCGCCGCGACCGCGGCGGCCATCTGCTGCCGGATGTACTTCGCGTACGCCTCCTTCGCGGCGAGCATCGGGTCCTTCGCCGGCTCGGGCTCGGGCTCGGGCTCGGGCTCGGGCTCCGGCTCGCCTCTCGCCGCGCGCATGTACTTCTCGAAGGCTGCCTTCGCGGCCGCCATGGGGTCGGTCGCGACGCGCTTCGCCTCTTCCTTCTTCTCTCTCTCCTTGACCTTCGCCGCCGCGTTCGCGTCGAGCTCGATGGGGACGCCGCGCGGCCGTTCCCACGTCGTCTCGCGCGTGAGCGTGTGATGGTAGTAAAACGTCCCGGACTCGTCGTGCCAGGCTTGGATCCAGTCCCCGCCGGGGCGCAGCCACTTCGCGCGCGCCTCGAAGTCGGCGTCGTCGGCCGCGTCGTCGTCGCGGTCGTCGTGGAACCCGCGCTCGGACGCGGGGAGCTCCGCGGGTGGGAGCGCCTTCACGTCGTCGTCGTCGTCGTCGTCCGCGGCGCCCCCCTCGCGGCTCGATCCTCGAACCGCGCCGTTCGCCTCCGGGTGCGACATCCCCATCGCCGCCGCCGCCGCCGCGCCGCCTTTGCTCGCGGGCACCGTCGCGAGCGCCTCCTCGATCTCCCACCGCTCCCCCCAGTTGCACTCAGGCCGCGGCTCGTGCCCCGGGAGTTGGCTCTCGGCGAAGATCCCCGCGACGCGACGCGCGGCGTTCGCCTTCGCGTCTTCGATCGCGGCGGCCATGCGCTCCTCCGGGGTGAGGCCGTCGACGTCCGCCTTTGTCGCCCTGCGCGCGGCGCCCGCGGTGCCGGGGCGTTGCCACCCCATGACGGAGAGACGAAGGCGGGCGGCGGCCGCGCCAGATCCCGCCGTGTCCCCGCGCTTCGAATTATGAAACCATGCGATCCCGTGGACGCGACGAGAGCCGCGCGCGATCCGAGGAAGTCCGCCACTGTCACGCCGCCGCCGCCGCGCGCCGCCGCCAACGCGGCGACGGACGCCGTGAATCGATGTCGCGGTTCGTGTACGGCTCGCTGATGTCCCCGGAGGTGCTGAGCTCGCTCCTCGGGCGCGTCCCGCCGCGACGCCCCGCGACGCTGCGCGGATACCGCCGCTTCGCCATCGTCGACCGCGTCTACCCCGCCGTGCTCGCGGACGAGACGACGATTAACGACGTCGTCGACGGCGAGGTCCTGCACGGGATGACGCGACGCGAGCTCGCGGTGCTGGACTGGTTCGAGGACGAGGCGTACGTGCTAACGCGCGTGGACGTGACGTTCGCGGACGGCGGACGCGCGGGAGGAGGAGGAGGAGGAGGAGGAGGACCGGGACCGGGACGAGGCGACGACGACGTCGACGACGACGCGTTCGCCGCGGCGCTGAACGCGCTGAGCGACGAGGACGCGTACTCGGACGAGCGCGTCGTCCAGGCGTACGTGTACACGAGCGACAAGCGGCACGAGCTGCGCGGGGACTGGGACTACGACGCGTTCCGCGCGGAGCACCTCGAGGCGTACGTGCGGATGTGCGACGAGTTCAGGGAAGACATCGAGGACAACGACCTCCCGGGGGACGACTCGTCGTGCGAAGGCACAGACGACGACGCGTGACGCGAAGCGAAGCGAGCGGCGTGAATCGAAATATTGTAGTTAGTACCCGGACTTAATTCACGAAATCGTCGTCGTCGTCGTCGTCGCGTCGGCGGCGCGGCGCCCTCGGTCATCACTTTCGGCACCCGCGGCCTCGCGCGTCGTCGTCCTCGTCCCCCGTCGTCCCCTCCCGCGTTTTCCGCACCCTCGGCGGCGTCGTGAACGAAAACGCCCGCCTCGCGCCGAAAGTGACGCACCCCGCCCCCTCCCCGCCGCCCTCGCCCCCGCCATCGCCGCCGCCGACGCTCACGCCCAACGTCGCGAACCGAAGCTCGAGCTTCGCGGCGACGCCCATCTCTCCGGGGCTCCCCCGGGGCTCGCGCAACATCACCTCGACGCGGCTCGCGGTGCGACTCACCGCGGGCTTGTTCGGGACGTCCGGGTCGCCCTCGCGCACCCTCGGGGTCGCAGCGCTCACGGCTGATGAGACGTCCATCATCTCCGCGTCCTGGTGCGCGGGTCTCCGCGTCGGAACCGCGTCGGAAACGGGGGAAGGGATGATCGCCGCCGCGGAAGCCGCCGCCGCCGGCTGCGGTCCCGCCGCGCGCGTGAACCTCGTCGAATTGTTGGTGTTGTTGATCCCGAAACTCTCCCTCGCGGCTCTTCGCTGCGTCGCGCGGTGCATCCGCGCGATCTCCTCCTCCATGCGCTTCTGCTTCCCCGGGCTGTTCATCGCGATGTGCATCCCGCGCGCGGCTTTGTACGGGGACCGGCTCGGAGGAGTCGCCTTCGTCGCCGTCGCCGCCTTTCCATCGCAGCACGTCAGCACCGAGTCCGGGGACACGCCGTCTTCCTCCTCCTCCTCCGAGTCGTAATCGTCGTCGTCGTGAAGACGCCCGAACGGCGGCGGCAGCGGCCGCGACGCGCGTCGTTTCTGCGGCGGCGGCGGCGGGACGTTCGCCGGCGCCGCGCGGCCGCCGCCGCGCCGTCGTCCTCTCGCGCCGCCGTCGTCGTCGTCGTCGTCGTCCGAGCACTCCTGTTCGTCGCGGCGGCGCATGACGAGCTCATCGAACAGCTGGCGTTTCGTCGGCGACGACGCCGCGTCGTCGTTCATTTTCGCGTCCTCGTCGATCGACCGTAAGGGACCCCCCGCGGCGTGCGCTCCGGCGCCCTCGCCCGCGGCGGCTCTCGGCTGCGCGCCTCGCCTCGGCGCTCGACCGTCGTGCGTCGGTATCCGCGCCGCGACGACGCGCCCCGCGCTCGGCGGCATCGCCGGCGCGAAGGCCGCGTCGGCGGGCATCGGCGTGTGCCACTGCGCGTGCCAGTCCACGTTCGCGCTCCCGCCGACGCCGTGCGGCGGCGGCGGGCCCATCGCGAACGCCTTCGAATGATGTTGTCGATGATGATGAAACGACCGCGGTTGCGGCGTCACCGCGAGTCGGCCGCACGCGGGCGTCGCGAACACGGACGGCGTCCGCATCGACGTCGCGCTCGGGGTCTCGCGCGTCGTCCCGCGCGGCGCGGGCGTCGCCATGCACTCGTCCTTCGCCGTGAACGGCGTGAACGGCGACTGTTGCATCGTCGCGGATCTGCGTCGCGCGCCCGCCGCGCGCGCTTAACGGCTTTTTTCTCGGCGCGTTCAAAGGATCGACGCTCCCGCCGCGACAGGCGGCGCGACCCCGGCGACGCGCGACGCGGTCTCGACGCGCGCGCGTGCCGCGAACGATCGCGCGCGACGGCGACGGGATCGCCTCGCGAGCGTCGAGCGTCGAGCGTCGAGCGTCGAGCGTGCGCCGCTCCGGCGCCGCGCGGTCAATCACTGCACCCGAGGACGAGAGCGGTGACGCGCAACGGGAAACGCTCGCTTCTGACTACCAGAGCGCGCCACGCGCCACCGCCCTGTTTGTTCTCCGCCGGCGGCTCGTCGCCGCCCTCTCCCTCCGCGGACGCGTCCACAACCTCGCGCGGTCGTCCGCGTCGTCGGTGACTCGCGCTCGCTCACGCGCGCGAACACACGCGGTCGTCGGTACCGGCGAACTTCCGTCCGCGAGCGCGCGATCGCGGCGGCGGGGAGGGCTCGAGACAGCCTCCGCGCGTTCATTATCGTCCGAGAGCTAAAAAGTCGCCGTCTCCGCGCGTCGAGACTCCGCTCGCCATGGGCTACGTCGTCGGCGACGACGGGCTCTCCGTGCAGGACGCGGAGACGCTCGACGCGAGCACGCTGACGCCGCTCTCCCCGGAGGTCATCTCGCGCCAGGCGACGATCAACATCGGTGCGTCCCCGCGATCGCTCGCCTCGCCTCGAACGACCGACCGATCGCGCGCGAAGAGGGTCTTAGGGTTAAAGAGCCGATCATCAATCATCGTTCGTCGTTCGATCCGTCGCGCGACGCGCGCTTCTTCTCTCCCTCCACCGCGCCAGGCTCCCCGCTGACGGACGCGCGCCATCGCTCCCCCCACGCCCCACCCACCCTCCGCCCTGATCGATCGCAGGCACGATCGGGCACGTCGCGCACGGCAAGTCCACGGTCGTCAAAGCCATCTCAGGCGTGCAGACGGTCCGCTTCAAGAACGAGCTCGAGCGCAACATCACGATCAAGCTAGGGTACGCTAACGCCAAGATCTACAAGTGCGAGGACGACCTCTGCCCTCGCCCCGCGTGCTACCGCGCGTACGGCAGCACGTGCCCGGACGCGCCCGACTGTTTGGTCCCCGGTTTCGAGGACAAGAAGATGAAGCTCGTGCGGCACGTCTCCTTCGTGGACTGCCCGGGGCACGATATCCTCATGGCGACGATGCTCAACGGCGCCGCGGTGATGGACGGCGCGCTGTTGCTCGTCGCGGGGAACGAGTCGTGCCCGCAGCCGCAGACGTCGGAGCACCTCGCCGCGGTGGAGATCATGCGGTTGGAGCACATCATCATCCTTCAGAACAAGATCGACCTGGTGCAGGAGAACGCGGCGGCGAACCAGTACGACGCCATCTGTAAATTCATCCAAGGCACCATCGCGGACGGCGCGCCCGTCATCCCCATCTCCGCGCAGCTCAAGTACAACATCGACGTCGTGTGCGAGTACATCTGCAAGAAGATCCCGGTGCCGAAGCGCGACTTCACGTCCCCGGCGAACATGATCGTGATCCGGTCGTTCGACGTGAACAAGCCGGGCGCGGAGGTGGACGACGTGCAGGGCGGCGTCGCGGGCGGGTCGATCCTCCAGGGCGTCCTCAAGGTTGGCCAGGAGATCGAAGTCCGCCCGGGGATCGTGTCCAAGGACGCGGAGGGGAAGATCAAGTGCCGGAGCATCTCTTCGCGGATCGTCTCGCTGTTCGCGGAGCAGAACCAGCTGCGGTACGCCGTGCCCGGAGGCCTCATCGGCGTCGGCACGACGGTGGACCCCACGCTGACGCGCGCGGATCGCCTCGTCGGGCAAGTCCTCGGCGAGGTCGGGAAGCTCCCGCAGGTGTTCACGGAGCTGGAGGTGAACTTCTTCCTCCTTCGGCGGCTGCTCGGCGTGCGGACGCAAGGGAGCGAGAAGCAAGGGAAGGTTGCGAAGCTCTCCAAGGCGGAGGTGCTCATGCTGAACATCGGGTCGATGTGCACGGGCGCGCGCGTCGTCGCGGTGAAGAGCGATCTCGCGAAGCTGCAGCTCACGTCGCCGGTGTGCACGAAGGAGGGCGAGAAGGTGGCGCTGTCGAGGCGGGTGGAGAAGCACTGGCGGTTGATCGGGTGGGGTCAGATCCAGGCGGGGATCCAGCTCGGGGATTGACTCTGACTCGACGGTCAAGCATCGAGCGCGAGTCGAGAGGGGGAGAGAGAGAGAGAGAGCGCGACGCGGTGGTCGACGTTGTGACGATAACCGAAGGCGTCCTCTGTTTATTTTGTGCGCTCGAGCGTCGGCGTCGTGACGCTCGTTCTCGCGTTCGAGCGTCGAGCTCGCGTTCGCGCGTCGCCGCCGCCGCCGCCGCCGCCGCCGCCGTACGTTTTATCCACGCGCGTCATTTTATCCTCGTGTGCCAACGAGTTTAGTGCCAACAATTCTCGCCGCCGGCACTTCCGCGGCACTTTCGGCGGCGCCGCGAGCGAGCGAGGGAGAGAACGCGCGCGCGCGAGCCGCGGAGGTTTCGTAATAAGGTACGAGCTCTCGCCTCGAGCGCGCGCGCGGTCGGAAGCGCGACGCCGACGACGCACCGCGCGCGAATCGTCGAAGCGAGCGACCCTCTGCCGATTCCGCGAGCGCGAGCCGCGTCACCGCTCGCCGCAGCGTTCGGCGAGCCGCGGACGGCGACTCGCCGTGGCATTGGCGGCGATGTCGCTCGAGTTGACGCAGATGATGTCTAGCAAGGGCGGCGGGACCTCAGAGTCCGACGGCGACGCGGAAAACGCGGGTTCGAACGCCAACGCGAACGCGCCTGCTCCGCATCCCTCGCAATTCGCGCACAATGCGCACGGCGACGCGCCGGCGTTGACGACGCCGACTTCGCCGACGCCGAAGCGCGCGCGGTCCGCGACCGCGCCGAACCCGACGCACGCGGGCGCGAAAAATTTCATCGCGCGGCTGCGAGAGTCCGAGAGCGAGGACGCGACGAGGGCGGCGGCGACGAACGCCGCGGGTGCCAAGGAGGTCTCGCCGCCTCCGTCGCGCGACGACGGCGCCGACGCGTTGACAAACGTCGGCGTGGAGCACGAGAACCGTCTGGACGCGTTCGAAGAAGACGCGATTCACGCCCTGAGCGGGCTGTGTAACACGCAAGACGACGTCACGGAGAACGGCGTGGGCGGCGGCGGCGCGGGCGGCGGCGGCGGTGGCGGCGGAAGCAGAGCGAAGAACACCCCGGCGTCGCCGCAGTCGAAGCGTTCGAAGAAACCGAATCCGTCGTCGACGCCGCGCGCGAAGAACGGCGCCGGCGCCGCCGCGAAATCGGGCTCGGTATCCGCCTCGGACGGCGGCGTCGGCGGCGGCGGTGCGGGCGCGCCCTTTCTGGGAGGGACCGGGCCGTCGAACTCGAGGAAAGCCGCGGACCATCGACGCCTTCTGAAGAGCTACATGAAGGCTCTGTTTCGTCACCTTAAGCTCCCCGCGGATCTGAAACCAGCCGGGGACGCGAGCTACCGCGACCGCATCAACGCCGCGCTGATGTTCTGGTTCGGGGACACGTTCGCGCCCGGGAAGGCGACGAGGGAGTGCAACGCGCTGAAGGTCATGGCGAGCATCGTGTACCTCGCGACGAAAGGGAGGGTGAACGTCGACGCGGACGCCGTGTCGGGCGTGCTGAGGAAAGGCCTCAATTCGAAAAACGCAAACTACACCGTGGACGAGCCGTCGTTGAAGCGTCTGAAGGTGACGACCGCGGAGCTCCGAGCGCTGTTCGAGGGTCCGAGCAGGGTGGACGAGCTCGGGTTCCCGTGCGGGCTTCCTCTGCGGCTGCCGGACGACGACGAGAAGCGACCGCGCGCGGCGACGACGAACGCGCGGCGGGCGGCGGCGGGTTCGGACGCGCCGGCGTCCGAAGCCGTCGTCGTCGTCCGAGGCGCGCGGTCGAAGCGCGAGCGCGGGAGCGTCGGCGGCAACGGCGTCGACGCGAACGGGGCATGGAAACACGCTTCCATCGCCGCCGCGAACGGCACGTCGCTCGCGGCGCGCGAGGAGAAGGAGCCGCCTCTTTCGGCGGCGCCGACGACGAACGGAAAGACGCCGACTCTCGCGGCGAAGACGACGGCGGCCGATTCCGCCGCCGACGCGCCCGCGGACGACGTGAACGCCGCCGACGACCTCGGGTCGCCGCTCTTCTCCCCGACGGGGACGGTCGCCGCCGCGTTCGCGGCCGCGGCGTTGGCGCCGAAGCGCGAGGACCGACGCGCGGAGACGCGGGCGTTCATCGACGGCGCGATGGCGAGCGTCCTCGCGGAGATTTCCGCGCACGCGGTGGACGTGCAGCTGGAGATGCTGAACAGCGCGCAGCGAGAGCTGATGAATTACGCGCAGAGGCTCGCGAAGGAGCAACAGGAGCTCGCGGCGAAGGAGAAGGAGAAGAGCGTCGCGGGAGGGGGGCCCGCGAAGAGGAAGAGAGGTGGAGGGGAGGGGGACGACGCGTGACGAGGAGGAAGACGCGGACTTCGTCGCGGCGTCCCCGACGACAAGATTTTCTTTCGCGTATTATTATGTCCGCCGCGGAGGGACCGTCGCGACGCGACGCGTTCTTCCGCCGCTCGAACCGCGCGCGCCGTTAGACGGCGCGGTGCTTGACGCACCGCTCACGCACACGTGATGCACACGCCGGTTTAATGTAAACGGAGGCGTTCACTCGTCGTCGCCGCTCCCGCGCACATCGATCGACAAACTGGCAAGAGATGTGCACAGACTGGTGCCACTGCGCGCAGCCCGCCGCCGCCGCATTTCACTCAACGCGCCGACATTTCTCCGAGACGCCCCACTCGCCGCCGCGCTCTCGCCAGAGCGCGACCGCAGCCGACCGCGCGTCGAACGCCGCCCCACGCGCGCGTCGTCGTCGTCGTCGTCGTCGTCGTCGCGCAAGCCCCCCCCGCGGGAGGGATGAGCTTCCTCGCCGCGCTCAAGGTGGCCGCGCCCGACGACGACCGCGACGCGTCGGACGCGACCGCGCCGACGTCCAGACCGCGCGCGACCAAGGCGGTCGTCGACGCGAACGCGCTCATCAAGGGCCTCAAGCTGGAGCGCCTCGCCGAGGAGGCGATCACGATCCCGGAGGTGCTGAGCGAGATCAAGGACGCGCAGGCGCGGCGCGCGCTCGCGACGCTGCCGTTCGACCTCGTCGTCCGCGACCCGGACGAGGAATCGATCAAGGTGGTTCGCAGATTCGCGCGCATGACGGGCGATCTCGGCGCGCTGTCCGAGCCGGACGTGAAGGTCATCGCGCTCGCGTACGCGCTCGAGCGCGAAACGCACGGCGTCGCGCACCTGCGCGCGGAGCCGCCGCCGGTGACGCTCTCGAAGCGGACGCACGACTCGCGCGCGAAGAAGCCGGGCTGGGACTTCGTGCCCGACGAGGACGAATGGGCGGAGCTCGACGCGTTGAACGCGGAGGCGGAGCGCGCCGCGGACGAGGTCGCCGGGCGGATGGCGTCCGCGACGATGGACGACGACGCGCTGAAGCGCGCGGAGGCGGCGAGGGACGTGCCGATGAGCGCCGCGGAGCGCAGGAGGGCGGACGAGAGAGCCGCCGTCGCGGCGGCGTCCGAAGCCGCGAAGAAGGCGGCGGCGGCGGCGGACGGCGGCGGCGGCGGCGAGGAAGGCGAGGAAGGCGACGACGGCGACGACGGCGACGGGTGGGAGCAGAACGTGTGCCGGACGACGCGCATTCGGCGGATGAAGCGCGAGGCGCGGAGGAGAGAGGCGGAGGAGGAGGCGGCGAGGGAGGCGGCGCTGGACGCCGCCGCGGGGGTGTCGACGGTCGACGGCGGCGACGGCGGCGACGGCGGCGACGGCGAATCTGCGGACGACGGCGACGACGGCGAATCTGCGGACGACGGCGACGACTGCGAATCCGCGGACGCGCGCGCGGACGAGGCCGCGGCGTTCTTCGCGTCGAACCCGGAGGCGGTCCCCGAGGGCGCGGAGGACGAGGACGACGAGGACGAAGAAGAGGACGAAGAGGACGCCGACGGCGCATCGACGACGATCGAGTCCACCGTCTCGTGCGTCACCGCGGACTACGCGATGCAAAACGTCATCCTCCAGATGAACCTCAAGCTCCTCACCCCGGACGGGATGCGCATCACGTCGCTCAGGCGGTGGGTGCTTCGGTGCCACGCGTGCGGGGAGGTGACGCGTCAGACGACGCGCGTGTTTTGCCCCAAGTGCGGCAACGCGAGCCTTCAAAAAGTCGAACACACCGTGTCCTCCGACGGCGTCGAACAGTTTGGCGTCCGACGCAAGCACGTCCTGAAGGGCACGCGGTACTCGCTCCCCGCGCCCAAGGGCGGGCGGACGACGAAGCAGCCCATCTTGAGGGAGGATCAGCTCATCGGGATGCGGGCGAAGAGGGACAAGGCGATGGACGACGTCTTCGCGTGCGAGTTCAACGAAGAGAGCTTCGCGGGGAAGTCGCGGGGGTCGGGGAACGGGCGGGACGCCGCGCATCTGTACCGCCAACGCGAGCTCTTGGAGGTGGCGTCGGGGGGGAACCTGAAGAAGAACCCGAACGAGCGGAGGTTCGTGCGGACGAACCGACGGAGGAAGTGACGCGACGGACGCGGCGGGCGTTCTAGGATTGAATTTTTCGGTATCACACGTCACGACTACAAAGGTACTTTCAACACGACGCCCGTCCCCAGTCTCGTCACTCTCCCTCGAGACTTTGCGACGGATCGGTCTCGATCGGGACGCCGTACGCGAACTTCCCCTTCTCC
>MDSW01128551.1_pt1 | contig 12304 bp, 8 predicted proteins | sample 811171 | NCBI WGS metagenome assembly MDSW01 (sample SAMN05326641, study PRJNA326480) | marine metagenome | isolation source: seawater | place: Atlantic Ocean: North West | collected 2012
AAAACAGAATAAGTATAGTATGTAATAGAAATACCACCGTCAGAACCCGAAACTAAACGAGAAGAGATAATAATAATATTTGCAAAATTTCCTAAGATTAAAGTTGAAACATTCAGATCTCTACTAGAAATTGGAACATCAAAACCATCTTTCTTCTTATTCATTGGAACTACATATGCCACTGTTAAAGAAAGAATACCAATTAGTCTGCTTATTACTAATCCAAATACATTAAATAAAAAGGTTAAAGGATATATAAAAACTGCTACTAAAAAAGAATTAAGTGTTGTTGCGATAGAATAAGAAACGAATTTTGCTTCTGCTTGCATTATTGTCAGATAAATTGAATTTAAAAAATTAAAACATATACTTATACTTAACAACACTGAAATTATCACGAGTAAAAGAGTATAATCACTATCTAAATACCAGATTATAGCAAACTGCACTATCTGACTTAAGACAAACAATAGAAGCATTGTCCTTTTAGAAAAAGATAATACTTTTCCAAAGGATACATCTTTATACTTCTCATACACTTTAGTAAATTTTGGCAGTAAATTTGCCTTTAAAGCATTTCCTACTGTAAATTGTGAAAAGAAATCCGCTATAGTACGCAATAAAAGATAGTTTGCATATAATAATGAAGATCCAAAAAAGAACGCCACAATAGGTTCTCTGACTAAACCAAATACTTTTTGTAAAATATTTGAAAAAAATAAACTTGAAAAATCCTTTACCGAATTAGACTTAAGTGCTTTTCGGAATTTCATGATATTATTTTACACCAATTTGAAAATACTCAAACCCCTTACTTTCAATTTGATCTTTTGAAAATTGATTTCTTCCATCAATAAATACTTGCTGGCTCATTAAATCACTCATCTTATTAAAGTCTGGAGACCTAAATTCTTTCCACTCTGTAACTAATATTACAGCATCCGCATTTTTAAGAGCAGAGTATTTATCTGAACAATAATTTACATCAATATCTTTTAAATAGTATCTTGCTTGTTCACTGGCCTTAGGATCATATGCATAAACCTCTCCTCCATTTTCTACAATGGAATTAATCAAGTTAATAGAAGGAGCTTCTCTCATGTCATCTGTTCCTGGTTTAAACGACAGTCCCCAAATTGCAAACCTCTTTCCCTTTAAGTCATTACCAAATTTCTGAACAACCTTCTTAAATAATATATTCTTTTGATGGTTATTCACTTTTTCAACAGAAGAAATAAGTTGAGCGGTGTATCCACTATTATGTGCGATATTAATAAGTGCTTTTACATCTTTTGGGAAGCAACTACCTCCATAACCACAACCTGGATATATAAATTGATATCCTATTCTTTTATCGGAACCTATACCAATTCTTACTTGATTAATATCAGCACCAACATGTTCACAGATATTTGCCATTTCATTAATAAATGATATTTTTGTTGCCAACATTGCATTCGCAGCATATTTAGTCATTTCTGCAGATCGTATATCCATACCAATAAACCTATCATGATTAAAAGTGAAAGGAGCATATAACTCTTTCATAACTATCATAGATGCATTATTATCCGCTCCTACCACTACTCTATCTGGTCTCATAAAATCATCTATTGCAGCTCCTTCTTTCAAGAACTCAGGGTTTGATACAACATCAAAAGTTAACTGACTGTTATTACGGTTTAAAGTCTCTTGAATTCTTTCCTTCACTAAATCAGCAGTACCTACAGGAACTGTACTTTTATCTACAACAATCATATGGTGAGACATATTGTTTCCAATATCTTCTGCTACTTTTAATACAAATTTTAAATCTGCAGATCCGTCATCACCCATAGGAGTTCCAACAGCAATAAAAACAATATTAGCTTCATCTAATGCATCTCTTATATCTGTTGTGAAAAACAATGTTCCTTTCTTCTGATTATCCAATACTAAAGGCTCAATACCTGGTTCATATATAGGAACAACACCTTTTTTAAGATTTGCAATCTTTTTCTTGTCGACATCTACACAGATAACTTTATTTCCCATTTCTGCGAAACATGCTGCTGCAACTAGTCCCACATATCCCGAACCAATAACTCCTACTTTCATTTAATCTACTTGTTTAAGTGCTTTTTGTTTTACTTCTCTTACTATTGATATAATAATCGATAATATAAAAGACAAAAATCCAATTGCTGTTCCCCATACAACTACTTCTCTCTCCTCTATTGTAGTTTGAGTGAAATTTTCGACAAAAGCAATAGGGCTGAGCATTTTATTGTTGGTTATTATTATTGATCTTTTATGCTTTAAATCAATTATCTGATTCTGAATATCCATTTCATCTCTAGAAGATAAAATAGTATTAGTGCTAAAATCTATAGCTGAATTTGAATTATTCCTTAATAATCGTAATTCAGAGATTTCATTATCAATAGACTTTATTATCTCATCATTAGTTAAATTATAAATCTTTTTATAATTTTTTATGTAATCATTGTCATTAAAATAACTAATAATACCATCTTGTATGGTTGTAATGAGCGAATTATTTCTTACTAATAAACTAATCGAAAACTTAGGTGTATTATGTTTCTTATCATCATGATCTTCTCTAAATATCTGTTCAGCTTCAATATACTTAATTTGAGACGCTTCCTCAAGAGTTATTTTCAACTTTGATGAAAGTGCTTCATAATCTTCTTTCCTTACATCTACTTGAAGAGTGTTAATAATGTTAATAGCCGTTCTTTGATTTAGAATATCCTCATCTTCAAACCGTTCGTAAGCCGCTACACCAGAGGTGGCAATTGCTGTTGTCTGAAAATATGCAGGTTTCAGTTTCTGAAATAAAATTACTGAAATAACACCTGATAAAGTAATTGATATAATCATTAATTTATTTCTGATAAAAAACAATATAATGTCCGAGAACAATTTTTCTAAACTTAATTCCTTATCCATAATTTTATTTAATTATTATTAAAGTAAAAACCCCATTTAAATGGGGTTTTCTATACTACTTTATATTAGGATTAATACTCCCACATATCGTGTTCTATATTAAATATCTCTTCCTTTATTCTTTCAGATTCTAATAGTGCATCTAACCCTATCATATAATCAGTAACAGATCTATTCATAATATTCGATTCTTGAAGAATTCTACTACCAAACATTCGCTTTTCAAATATTCCTAAATAGGACCTTTGTTGTGCATTATTCTTTGTGAAATTTGCTACTTTAGTTTGTACTAATAAACTTCTGTAATCTGGAAAATAAATCCAAAACATATCTTCCTCTCTATAATCCTCATCAGGAATTTCCATAACAGGACACAGACCTATAATTCTTGTAGACATCTTGGATCTATGTTTATCAAAGAACCACTCTTCTTTTACTTTCCATTTCTTCACATTAGTTCTGTCAAATTCTTTCCCTTTAATAGTATCGTAAAGTACATTACCAGCTTCATCAAAAACAGGATCTCCGTATTCATCTAATCTAGTTTCAATTAAATCAGCATTCTTTCCTAGAGCCATTTTCTCCTGCATTGTAAGTTCCCCATATTTAAACTCATTACCAGCTTTAGCATTCTGTTCTGCCTTAAAAACTCTATAACTCATATCACTCTGAATAGCCTCCATAATTACATCAATTAAACTCATTTTTTCTACGTTTAAATGACTTCTATCTGTAATTGCAGGAAAATAAAAATGATGATTAATTTTTTGTCTTAAGTCAATCTCTCTCCAAATAGTTCTTGACCAAACAATATCTTTCTCATTAATTACTGGGTAAGCATAGGCTTCTTCTTTTTGTTGATTATGCTCTTTTTTATATGCGCCATTGATAATGTCATCAGGTTGATCCTGTAAAGGTTCTAATACCTGCGAAACAGATAAAAAAGGACACAACATCAATATCCAAGTTAATTTATTTATTTTTTTCATAATTATAATTTTATTCAATTATTAATTCAAACATATCTTTAGGTCTATCTAAATAGGAAGGAACTCCTTTTTGCCTTACAACAAAATCTTTAAATAATACAGTTTGACCTTTTTCTAATTTATTAATTTCTACTTTGGCGGCTTCAGATAATTTGTAACCTTTCACTTTTTTCTCCACTCTCTTGGATCCAATGCACACAACAGTAAACTCTGACACTGAAAATTTAATAGGAAAATCAAAGTCTTTAATCTTACTCGAGAATGAGTTTGCAAGAACTTTGTTTTTTCCATATTGTCCAGAAGAATATCTTGCGTTAATCGTCTGTCCAGGTACATTTTTAACTCTAAAAACAGACTTACCTATAGATTGTGTTCGACCTTCTCTATTTATAACTGACACAGAAATTGCCACCTCTTTTCCAACTCTAGACTGTAAAGGTTTTACAATGTATTCTCCTTTCTTTCTATTTACAGTTTGTAAACTACCATCAGAAGATTTAATTGATACTTTTATATCCTGTGGTTGATAACCAGCAACGGATACCTTTATAGGGTTTTCAATATCATTTGCGTATAGAACATTCATTTGTGTAGGCGATACTGCCCAAGATTTATTAGCTACTATATATTCTCCATTAAATGGATAATATTGATCTCCATCATCTTGTAAAATCTTAATTAACCCTTTGTAATTTTGAGGACCAACTCTAGTTCCTTTTACAGTATATTGACCTTGTCCATTAACTACAGGAACAACCTCTGGATCACCTTTAAACTGATACGTTCCATCTGGTAAAGAATCATAATCTCCAATTAATATTTCTGGATTAGCTGTTTCATCAAAAGCTGTTAAAAATATTTTAGATTTAAATTCATCTCCAACTAAAACAAAATTAGAGGAAGGAATTGTAGTAGCCATAGCAGATGTAAACTTCAATGAATTAGCATCAATGTTTTTTGCTAAAAAAGAAATGACTTCCGCTTCCATATTTTTAACATCCGCTTGCCATTTTGAAAGTAAAGTTAAAGCTCCTACAGCAGGCATATCATAAAAGTTGTATTTTTCCCAAGTTACTTCATTTCCTTTCTCACCATAAGCATTATCATCTTTTATTTTAAGGTTTTTATTTATATCCCTAATTAACTTATCTGAAGAACCAGCAGCAATCCAACTAGAGTCTTCAGCTGTTTTTAGAATAGATAATAATAGCTGTCTAAACTCCTCTATTTTATTCTTAAGATGTGTAGCCTCACCAATTCCATCTATTCTAGTTAAATTCGGTTTGTTTTCTGGATTAAAAAGTTCTCCTGAAGTTTGTCTTGCATCTTTCCTTCCTAAGTATGCAATTTTCTTTATTTTATCAGTATAAACTAATGAATCATACTCAACATCAAAAATATTATCTTTAATTTCTTCTCCTAGTGAATCTTTGTGTTGACCTAAAAAAACTTCTCCATCTGTCTTTAATACAAGACTATACTTCATTTTTTGTATCTTCTCTACCAATTCAGAAGATATTGGTTTTACCCGATTCGCTAGATTCTTGTAATTTTTTACCTTTTCCTGATTGCTAGCAGCCTCGAAACCAGCATAGGTGTCGATATTTTTTTTATGTATACCCTCAGTAGTTTTAACAATACCTAAATTAACTTCAAAGAAAGAATTTAACACCTCTTTAGATACATTTAATGCAAGTAGTGCTGTAAGCACTAAATACATCATATTAATCATTTTTTGTCTTGGTGACAATTTACCACTTGCCATATTTTTCTATATTTTTAGTTAGTAAATAAATGATTATTTGTTAGGATTCATTGCGGTAAGCATATTTCCATATACTTTATTCATTTGTTCTAAGTTAACCGCAAGTTGAGAAACCTGTTCTTGGAATTTCTTAGAATCTTCAACAGAAGATTGTAAATTCTGTAAGAAGATAGTTGTTGCCTCCATCTGTTGATTAGAAGCTTGTAATTGCAATTCGTATAATGAATTTAATGCATTCATATTCTTCACTCCTTCCTGAATCTGATTGTTATATTCAGATATTCCTGAAGCTGCAGAGATTGTTTCATTTAATTGAGTAGAAGCTTCTCCAAAAGCTCTTAATCCTTCATTTAAACTTTCTACAAGTTCATTATCAATTTTTGCTTTTTCTAGAGCGTCATCTAATTGTTGAGCAGGAGTCATATTTGCAGGATCAGTCATATGATCATGTCCTAAAATAGGATATACCCTATCCCATTCATAATCAACATGAGTTTTTTCAAAAGCCGAGAAAAAGAAAATAATTGCTTCAGTGCTTAATCCTATAATAAGCATTATTGAAGCTCCAGGAAAATGTTCAATCTTAAATAAAGCTCCTAAAATTACTAAGGCTGCACCCCATCCATAAAGTTTTGGCATCATAGCCTTGTACCATTTTGCTTCTGTAATATTTTCTAATCCCATTTGTTTTTTGTTTAGTTTTTATTAATTAAATTTTTATTGAAAATCTTTCTTATCTCTTCCTAAGAAATCCATCACACATCTGAATCCTATATAAGAAGTCGAAACGTCATCATATTCATAAGTTCGAGTAGAATTTTGGATGAAATATGAAATATCTTTCCAAGACCCACCTCTAATAACTTTTCTCTTTAATACATCTTCATCAGAGTCTGTAGACATATAAGAGTTATCAGAATTCATATCATGAGAATATGAAGTTGATGTTTCATCAAATACAGTAGACGTCCATTCTGCAACGTTACCAGCCATATCATATAAACCATAGTTGTTAGGGTTATATTGCTTTACTTTAATAGCTTTTAAACCTCCATCCGCAACATAATTTCCTCTTAATGGTTTAAAATTTGCCAAGAAACATCCTTTCATATTTCTTGTATATGGACCTCCCCATGGATATGGGGAAACATCCAAACCTCCTCTTGCAGCATACTCCCATTCGGTTTCTGTAGGAAGTCTAAAGTCTGGTAACAATGGTTCGTTATGAGATCTAAGGTATGAATTCATAATATGAGTTCTCCAATGACAAAAAGCATTTGCTTGCTCCCAGGTAATTCCAACAACAGGGTAATCATCATGAGCTACGTGTTCATAATTAAAAGTAGCATCTGTTTCATTATTTGCATATACATAATCAGACTGATAGTCTAATGTGGATGGGTATATCTTCACCTCCCTTTGTATAGCAAAATTATCCCTATAGGTAGAACCATCCATATCATCAATTGCTTCCTCGTCATTTTGGTTAGATTGAGAAAGAGATCTAATATTTAACTCTTCATATCTATATATAAAGTTATCTTCTTCTTTTATTGGAGCTCCATCAACATAAGTTTTAACAAACATTGAGTCGTATAAAAACTTATATTCCTCATCATTTTCATTTAATCTAACAGACCAGTCAATCACTCTTAAGGTATCTCCATTTACAACTCTGTTACTTAATAATGTATCTCCCCTACGATTTTTAAATAACTTCATTTCTGTTCTGATCATCGAATCTACAACCCATCTTTCAAACTGACGATACTCGTTATTTGTAATTTCAGTTTCATCCATATAAAAAGCTCCAACTGAAACCCTTTGATTAGTTGAAACATTTGCAAAAGGGACATCCTGATCTGAAGGGCCCATTATAAAACTTCCCTGTGGAATAAATACCATCCCATAAGGATCTGTAGGGTTCCAAACTGATCTTTCAGTTCCACCAATTAATTCTCCGTTTCCGGAACCAGCACAACCACTTAACAAAAAAGTAACTACTAAACTTAAAAATAATATTTTTTTCATATTCATTTTATTTAATTTCACCTAAGTGAAAGGTTTTTAATTTTATAAGTATCTTGGATTTTTATAACTTTTTACTGGTCTATCGTAATCAACCTTAAAGCTGTAACCTAACATAAACTCAATACTGTTATTTTGTATCTTATTCAGAACTACATCATATGCAAGTCCAAATCTTAAATCGTTATTTACATTCATACCCGTTAGTAAAACCAATCCTTCATCCAACCTGTAACTAACGCCTCCCCATATCCTATTATTGTATAAAAGATTAGCATTGACATCCAATTGAGATGTTGAACCATCTGATTTTAAATAAATAGACGGGTTTAAAGATAATGTAGGATTTATCTCATGATAATATCCAGCTAATAAAAAATAATGACGTGATAATTCTACAATATCACCATCATCTTTTTCAATAGACGGTTCTGTAATATGTAAAGAAGAAAGACCGAAATATACATCCTGAGTATTATAATAGATACCCACCCCATAGTCCATAGCCGAACCACTCACTTCTCCAGTTGGAATAGATCCATCTCCTGGATCAGCAGGATTTAGATTCCCTCCGTTCAAACCACTTTGAAACATACCTGCAGAAGCACCAACACCAAGTTGACCAGATCCTAAATCTGTTCTAAAAGCATAAGACAACTGCAATCCTAAATTCTGATACTCTCCAATTGCATCAGAAACAACATTTAACCCAAGTCCGCCATGCAACATGTCAAATGGAGCGTCAATAGCTATATTGAAAGTAGTTGGAGATCCATCAAAACCCATCCATTGAGAACGGTGCAAAACAGTCGCATTTATAGCATCAGAACTACCAGCAGAACCTGGATTATTTGCTAGTTTATTGAACATGTTTTGACTAAATTGTGGAACTTGTTGAGCTTTAGAAACCCCAAAACATAAGGTCAATAAAGATATAAAGAGTATGGTTTTTTTCATATTATAATTGATATTTCAACCTTTTTTTTCGGTTGCTAATATAGGTTTTTTTTTTTTACATTAGGAGAAAATAGAAGAAATCACATTTTTTCGTAGGTGTTCACGATCAAAATCTACAAAAAACGATTGTATGTTTTTAGCCATCTTGTTGGAATCTCTCCCTTATTTGCCTGTTGATAATCTTCATAAGAACATGCGACAAAATAGTTGTCAAAACTATCAGTTTTAGGATTTTTAAAGGGAACTCCCATCCACCACCTACCACTAGTTTGACTTTTAAAAAATTCTATTTTGGTCTGTTCATCATCAAATGCTACTGTATATTTTACACAATTATCTATGTTGGGATTCAATTCATATTTTCTTGACTTTACACCATCAATAAAATACCACATCATCTGAGATATAAGTTGAGAACCCTGATTTAATTTATCTAATTCTTGATTATATTCAAATATTCCAAAGGAAGTTATCTTATCGCTAATTCCCGCATACCTAGCAATTCTACATGATTCCTCCCCATCAAAACCATTTGGAGTAACATATATGTTTGAGATAAATGAGGAACTTTTAACAGATGACATGTCAAAGCTTAAAAAATCAGTGTTCCTCAATATAGGTTCTATCTTGTGCATATTACTCTTTACCTGTCCTAACCTATTGGTTTCAAAATTTAAATCCTCCAAAAGATGAACCTCCTCTGGTTTAACAAAGAAAGTTTGATATCCTATATTGACATAGTTAAACAAGTGATTTGGCTTGTAAGATATCATTTTACTTAAAAAAGAACTAGATTTTAACTTATCATCTTTCAACCCTATATTAAAAGTAGAATCTACCGAGCAAAAAGTTATCGTTTTTTCGAGATTTACATAGGATTTATAAATTGCATAAGAAATATCTTGCCCTCCTCCTATAATTAAGGGTATAATTCCTTTATCTATCAAATCAGTACAAACCTCTGTAATTAAGTCAAATGATTCTTTTCTAGAATCCATTAATCTTAAAGTACCTAAATCCGAAACTTTTGGTAAATTATCAAAATACAATCTATAAAATGAATCTCTAACCTTACAATCTTGAGAAGAAGGAATGTTGTCAGTTCCTTCATATTCTGGAATATTAAAAATTGCTATTTCTGTATAATCTACATTAGGGAAAGATTCATGTGTATGAGAATCAATTTGAAATCCTACCTGAGAAGGATTCCATCTCTCTTTTACAGAATAAAGTCCTGGATTTAAGGGAATAAAATTAGAAGAAATTTCCATTTATTTATTTTTTCTTTCGTTTAAAATTTGATTTTGGTTGATTTTCCATCAATTCTAAACATTTCTCTCTGGTCAATTCTTTTGGTTCTATATCCTTTGGAATCTTTACGTTTATCTTTTTTCCTTTAGCAGGAGAAACCTGAATAAATGGACCATATCTACCATTCAATACCTGAACCAATGGATCTCCATCAAAATTCAGAATTAACCTATCTTTATCTGCTTGAATCTTTATCTTAATCAGTTCAATAGCTCTATCTATTTCTATAGTTAAAGGATCGTCACCATCATCTTTTTTGATAGAAGTAAACTTTCCTTGATATCTTAGATAAGGGCCAAACCTACCTACAGAAGCAACTACCTGTTCACCTTCAAATTCTCCAACATTTCTTGGTAATTTAAATAAATCTAAAGCTTCTTCCATAGTTATGGTTTGTATAGATTGGTCTTTTAATAAACTAGCAAATTTTGGCTTTGGAGCATTTTCATCTTCTTGTTTCTCTCCTAGTTGCGCCATTGGTCCAAACGGACCAATTCGAACATATATATTTTTACCAGATGTGGGGTCAACCCCCAAATTTCTTTCTCCTAGAGCTTTTTCTGCTGTACCTATAACATCTTCTACCTTTAGATGAAAATCTCCATAAAAATTCTGGATCATGTCATTCCATTTCTTTTTACCTTCTGCAACTTCATCAAATTCTTTTTCAACTCCTGCGGTAAATCCATAATCTAACACATTATCAAAATGACTAACTAAAAACTCATTTACGACAACTCCAATATCTGTAGGAAACATTTTATTTTTCTCAACTCCAGTATTTTCAGTTTTTATTTCTTTCTTCAGTTCTCCATCTTTCAATTCGAGATAATGATATTCTCTTTTCACTCCTTCTCTACTTTCTTTTACTACATAACCTCTCTTCTGGATTGTAGTAATAATAGAAGCGTAAGTTGAAGGACGTCCTATTCCTAAATCTTCTAATTTTTTTACTAAACTTGCCTCTGCATATCTAGCAGGATGTTTCGAAAACCTCTCCACAGCTGTGATTTGATTTAACCCTAAATTATCATTCATATTTAGTAATGGCAACATTCCTTTTTGTTCTTCAGTTTCATCATCTTTTCCTTCCATATACACCCTCATAAAACCATCAAACTTTATCATCTCACCTTTTGCTGAAAACTGTTGTTCCGAAGTAGAAACTTCTATTTTTGCAATTGTTCTTTCAAATAATGCGTCTGACATTTGAGATGCAATTGTTCTTTTCCAAATTAACTCATATAGTTTCTGATGTGAATTTTCTCCATCAACGGTGTGTTTACTCATGTCTGTTGGACGGATAGCCTCATGTGCCTCCTGAGCTCCTTTTGCTTTTGTAGAAAAACTTCTCTTAAAAGAATATGCTTCACCATAAGAGTTTATAATTTCATTTTTGGATGACTCTAAAGCATCATTTGATAAATTCACACTATCTGTTCTCATGTATGTAATCTTCCCAGATTCATACAACCTTTGAGCCACATTCATAGTTTGAGCCACAGAATATCCCAATTTCCTAGAAGCTTCTTGCTGTAAAGTAGATGTTGTAAAAGGTGCTGAAGGAGATTTCTTTGCTGGTTTTTTCTCTAAATCAGATATTTTAAACTCCGCTGAAATACATTTATTTAGAAATTTCTCGGCACCATCGCTATTCTCAAATCGCTTAGGAATCTCTGCCTTAAAAGACTGACCTTCTGAATTTGTAAATAAAGCAGACACTCTATATGAAGAAACTGAATTAAAAGACTCAATTTCTTTTTCTCTTTCCACAATTAATCTCACCGCCACCGACTGTACCCTACCTGCAGAGAGTCCTTGTTTTACCTTTCTCCACAAAACAGGAGACAATTCAAAACCTACTAACCTATCTAAAACTCTTCTGGCTTGTTGAGCATTAACTAGATTTTCGTCAATATCTCTAGAATTTTTAACTGCATTAGTGATTGCTTTTTTAGTGATTTCATGAAAAACAATTCGTTTGGTATCCTTATTTTTCAAATCCAATACTTCTTGTAAATGCCACGCAATAGCTTCTCCTTCACGGTCCTCATCCGTCGCGAGCCATACTGTGTCTGCTGATTTTACATTCTTTCTCAGCTCTGCTACTACATGTTTTTTATCGTCTGAAACCTCATATTTAGGAGAAAATCCATTTTCTATGTCAATACCCATTCCTCCTTTTTTAGGTAGATCTCTAATGTGTCCTATACTCGATTTTACTAAGAAATCTTTTCCTAAATACCCTTCAATTGTTTTTGCTTTTGCTGGTGACTCTACAATAACTAAATTCTTTGCCATA
>MDSW01048595.1_pt1 | contig 12302 bp, 3 predicted proteins | sample 811171 | NCBI WGS metagenome assembly MDSW01 (sample SAMN05326641, study PRJNA326480) | marine metagenome | isolation source: seawater | place: Atlantic Ocean: North West | collected 2012
GCGGGGGCTCGAGCATCTGCGAGCACGGGAGGCGGAAATACGGCTGCAAGGAGTGCCGCGCGGCTCGCGACGCGGCGGCTCGCGTGCTCTGCCCCCCCGTCCACCCCAAGCCCGAGATCCTGGTCGAGCCCGAGGACGTGGAGGACCCGGGGGAGGAGGTTTAGAGGGACTTTCGAAAGTAGTCTACTCGTAGCGCTGCCCGGTAAACGAGAAGTAGTTTATCGTATCAGTCTACGGAGTGGTTTCTTACTTCACGAGCCTCTTCTCGCCGTCTCCGGATCCCCCTCCCCCTTTCCCTTTCGCGCTCGCGCGTTCAGGACATCACCCCCCGAACTTATTCGCCACGTATTCCATCGCGCGCTGCTTGACGTGCTCGACCCTCTTCCGGTCCCCCTGCGCGCGCTCGTAGTCCAGGTACCGCTTGAACAAGAACTTCATGCTCTTGGGGTTGAGCTCGAGGTGCGTCGCTCGCTCCAGGAGCGCCCTGATTCGATCCGCGTCGCCGCCCTTGATCTCCTGGTCGATGTACGTGCTCCAGATGTCCGTCCGCCGCGGGTAGTTGCGCAAGATGCTCTCGAACATCGTCCTCCCGCGCTCCCTCGAGCCCTCGCGCGTCTCCAGCAGCGCCGTCTGCACCAACACCTTGACGTGTTTCCGCTTCGGCAACGCGCGAACGGCGCGGTCCAGCGCCTTCTTCACCGCCTCGGACGCGGTGGACGCCGACCTCGCGGAACCCGAAGCGCCGCCGGCGCCGGGGCCCGGTCCCGCCTCGCGCGTGATCGCGGCTCGTATGTGCGCGAGCCACACCTTCGCGCTGGTTCCGAACTTGCGCGTCGCCCGGTCCAAGATCTCGTCCCTTCCCTCGTCGTCCCCCGCGCGTTCCTTGACGCCCGCGAGCGCGAGGTGCAACTTCTTCGGGTTCGCCACCTTGCACGCGCGCTCGAACAGCGCCCTCGTCGCGTCCCTCGGCGTCGGCTTCCCGTGCTGGTTCTCCAGGTTCAGATACGCGACCCAGACGTTCATGCGCTCGTCCTGTTCGCTCGCGGGGATGGCTTTGAGCGCGCGCTCGGCGGTTTCGCGCGCCGCGTCGAAGGCGCCGACGGAGACGTGAAACGCGCAGAAGCGAATCCACGCGTACGACGACCGCGGCGACGCCATGATCAGCTTCTCGAAATCGCGAGCCGTCTCCGGGGCGGCGTCCAGCTTCTCGCGCATCCGGCGCTCCGCCGCCATGAGCTCGAGCTCCTTCTCCGCCTTCGCCCGGGCCTTCTGCCGCTTGGAGAGCGGAGGAGGGGCTTCGTCCCCGGGGTCTTCCTCGGAGGGGCGCGCGGGGTCGTCGGAGGGGGCGTCGGAGCCTTTCCAATCGAACCCCACGTCCGCGTCCATCGGCGCGGGGGCGTCCGACGCGTCGGAGGAGTCCGACGAGGAGTCCGACTCGTCTTCGTCCGACTCCGATCCCGACGCGTCCGAATCGTCGTCCTCGTCCTCCGCGCCGCCCTCCGCGTCGTCCTCGTCGTCGGAGACTTCCGACACGTCCGAATCGTCCTCGTCGACGAGCGCCTCGTCCTCCTCGTCCTCCTCGTCCTCCTCGTCCTCCTCGTCGGCGTCGGAAACCTCTTCGTCTTCCTCGGAACCGTCTTCGTCGTCCTCGTCCTCATCATCGTCTTCCTCGGACTCGTCCTCCTCGTCCTCCTCCTCGTCCTCCTCGTCCGCCATCAGAACGTCCTCTTCGTCCGCGTCGCCCTTTTCGGCTCCCTCGTCGCCCGTTTTCTCGTCCTCGTCGGCGAACAGGCTCGGCTTCATCCCGAGGGAGATACGCCCCGTCGCTTCGTCCGCCTCGAGCACCTTGACCCTGACCCTCTCCCCGGCCCGGACGTGGCTCTCCAGCCCGTCCTTGATGCGCGCGTCCGCGAACGCGCTGATGTGGCACAGCCCGCTCCGCCCGGACCCGCCGTCCAGGGTCACGAACACCCCGAACGACTGCACGCCGCGAACGGTGCCCATGAGCGTCGCGCCCGGTTCCGGCATCGGCCCGAGGGACGCCTCCCCGTCCTTCGACCCGCCGTCGCGGCCGTCGCTCCGAAGCGTCAGTTCGCACCGCCCGGCGCCCGCGTCGACGGACAACACGACGCCCTCGACCAGCGCGCCCTTCGGGAACGCCTTCGCGGGGTCGGACACGAACCCGTCCCCGAGGTTGCACATGCGCACGCGCGCGTCCGCGCCGCGCGCGACGGCGACAAAACACCCAGCCTTGGTCGTCTGCTTGACGTACCCCTTGATCGCCTGGCCCGGGGTGAGCGCGGTCAAGAAGGCGGAGGCGGAGGCTTGGAACGTTTTTTTCTTCCCCCTCTTCTTCGCCTCCGCGAGGTGGTTCCTTTTGGTGCTGAGGTCCATCTCGCCGTGCTCCCCCGCGCCGACGACGACGGCTTCGAAAAACGACCCGGGCTTGAACCGCCGCCACGGCTCGGCGACGAACTCGTCCGCGACGTCGCACGGGTGCACCCTCCCCACGCGCCGCGCGTCCACCTTCGCGAACACGCCCCCCGCCCCGCCCGGAACGACCTTCGTGACGCACGCGGCGACGACGGAACCCACCGGCGGTCCGTCCGAGGCGCTCGCAAGAGGTCGCGCCTTCATCGTCGCGTGCACCTTGCGCCGCGGCGCGTCGATTCGCGTCACCGTGACGTCCACCCTCGACCCCACCGCGTGGCGCTCCTGGAGAGGCCGCTCGAGAACCTTCACGTCGTCCCCGGTCTCGATCGCGGGAATGCGCGTGACAAGCCCGGGCGCCAACGCGACGGTGAGCGTCTCGGCCGAGACCATCGCGACGACGCCTGGAAGCGCGTCCCCGACCTCCGCCGCGCCGAGAATCGCCGCGGCCGCGACGGCGAGGCTCGACCCCTCCGTCGACGCGCGGCGCCCGGCGCCCGCGTGTTCAGCCGTCGCCGCCGCCTCACGCGCCTCCTCGGGCGTTCGCCGCGTCGATACCTCGAGCATGTTCCCCCGGTCCCCCGCGCGGCCGAGGGTGACGACCTCGATCGCCGCCCCCGCGCGGATCGAGTCGAGCGGGACGCGACCCGCGGGCATCGGCGCGCCGGCTCGGTCGCCAACCTCCGTCGCGTGCAGTCGCCCGACGCGCCCGTCCGACAGAGCCACCGTCGCCTGCGACGGCTGCACCTCGCGAACCGTTCCGGACAGCTTCACACCCGCGGCGACGAGCGTTCCCGACGCGGGCGCGTTCGTTCCGTTCGCGCGGTCGCCTTCGGTTTCTGTATCGGCCGTTTTGGACGCCCGTTTCGGCGCGCAGAGCATCGCGCGCCCGGCGGGTCCCGGCTCGGCGGCGACGACGAGCGGCACGCGCGTCTCGCCGTCGCACGCGCCGAGCCTCGGGTCGCTCTCGAGGCTCGCGAACGCCTCCGCGCTCGCACCCAGGCTCGGGTCGTTCAGCAGACGCCGCGCGACGAACGCGACGCGACCGCCGTGGTCGGGGAGGGAAACGATCGCGTACTCGGGCTTGAGAAGCTCGACGATCGCGTCCACCTCCGACCCGGGTCGCAGGGGCGGGTCCTCGGAGGCGACGAGAGCGCGAGAGGAAGACGCCTTCTTCGACTTCTTCGTACGCGCGGCGGCGGCCGAGGCGGAGGCCTCCCTGAGCGCCACGAGCCCTTTCCTCGCGGCGATGTCGGCGACGCCCTCGGCGCGGCTGACGTCCAAGACGACGCCCTTTCGCGTCGAGCCCTTCTTCGCGCCCTTCGCGAGCTGGTGCGCCGCGAGCAAACCCACGACCTCGGCGTCCACCTCGGGGACGTCCGCGAGCACGCCGTACTCCTTCGTCTCGCCGACGACGAAGTTCACCTCCGTCCCCGGTCTCAGCTTCTCCGCCGTCTCCGGGGTTAAAAACCCCTCGGGCGGGGCCCCTTCTCCCTCGCCCTCCTCCGCGAGCCTTCCGTCCACCAGGGCGTCCGCCGCGTCGACGTCCTCGAACACCGCGCGGAGCAGAGGCGCGTCGAGCTCCGGGTCCGCCGCGCCCCCGCGCTTCCCCCCCCGGATTCCGGTGACGCTCGAGGGCGCGACGCTGAGACTGATTCGCGCCTGGCCGCCGGCGGCGTCGGTGGCGTCGACGGCGACCACCTTGGCGAACACCGTCTGCCCGAGCGCGAACGCCTCCTCCGGGTCGACCCTCGGCGCGCCCGGGTCGGTCAATCGGCTCGGCGGCGCCAGGCCGGTCAGCCGCCCCCCGAACCGAACGAACACGCCCGACGCCGCCACCGCGCCGGCGACGTACCCGGGGTAACACGCGCCGACGACGACGTCGCGGGCGTCCGAGGGCAGAGCGCCTCGCCTCGCCGCGTCGACGAGCGCGCGCTTGCGGCTGAGCGTCGCGCGAACCTTCGACCCGAGCGCCTTCGACTCGAGCACCACGCACGGGCCGAGCGAATCGCCCGCGCGAATCGCGCGCGAGAACGCCGCGCCCGAGAGGGCGCAGTCCGAGACGTGCGCCGCGGATAAAACGCCCGAGGCTTTGGCGTCCGACCCGAACGAAAACGAGACGTGGACGTTTCCCGTCTCCTCGTCGAGTTTCCGCACCGCGCACCGCTCGAGGACGGTGCCCGGGGGAAGGATCCCGGACGCGTCCGCGAACTCCAAACCCGCCGTTTCGGAATCGTCGAGGGGCGATTTCGCCCCGTGGGCCCCGGAGCCGTCCCCGTCCCCGTCGACGAGGCTGAGCTCCAACTTGTTCGCGCCCTTGTTCGACCCAAGGACGGTGGCGCGGACGCACTGCCCGATTTGGAACGCGTCCGCGGGGGCCTGGTCGCGATCGAGGCCGAGGTGCTTCAGCCCCGCGAGCCCGCGCGCGTCGCCGTAAAGCTGCACGAACACGCCGTACGGCGCGACGCCCGTGACGACGCCGTGCGTTTTCGTCCCGGGGAGCGCCGATCGCTGGTCAGACACGATCGCGAGCTCGGACTTGAGGAGCGCTTTCTTCCGCGTCACGAGCGCGCGGCCTCGCGCCTCGTCGACGGCGAGAACCTTAAAAAGTAACCTCGCGCCCTCCTTGACCTTCGCGCTCGTGACCCGCCCGGGGACGTCCGAGATGTGGTTCGGCGGGCATAAGGCTTTCAGACCCGGGGCGAGGCGAACCAGCGCGCCGTAGGGCTCGAGCGCGACCACCTCGCCCTCGCACGTCGTCCCGATCTCGAGCTCGTCGAGGGTGAAAAACGGTCGGTTCAAAACCGACGGTTTCAAACTCGCGACGAAAACGCCGTCCAGCGCCCGGCGCCCGATCACGCGCGCTTTGAACCGCCCGCCAACCTTGAACCGGCGCTCGAGCTTATCCACCCTGTCGTCCGCGGCGTCACTGATGTGGCAGTAGGCGCACGGACCGCTCGTCGCGTACGCCGGCTCGGCCTCGCCCGATCCCTCCGGTGGTTCCGTCTTCTGCGCGCCTCTCAGCTCGAGCAGAACCCCGACGCTCGGGTCCACGCGCCGGACGATCGCGTCCTCAAACACCGCCCCGAGCTTGATCGATGTCGATGCGTCTGGTCCCGACCCACCGCCGGTTCCGCCGAACTCCGGGTCGAGTTTGAGATCGATCGCCTGGCCCGGGGCGCGGTTCAGGAGGTGCGGCCGCAGCGTCAGCCCCACGCGTTTGGTGGCGGCGTCCACGTGCAGAATCCTCGCCCGCACGCGGTCGCCGACGGCGTGCGCGGCGCTCGGCGAGGCGGCGGCGGCGGGGAACGGCGACGCCGAAGCGGCGTTCCTCTTACCACCCGCCGCGCCGGTCTTTTCGTCGGCGACGTGGAAGGCGTCGACGGTGGCGACGAAGTACGTCATGAAGTTGGCCGAGACGCCGTCGGCGAGCATTTCCCGCACGCGCGCGTTGACGAGCATCCCGGGTAACAGCGTCGCCATCGACGTCGCGTCCGACTCGTGCGTCACGGCGTTCGCGACGCGCCGAGGGTCCGCCGTCGCGATGAAGACGGAGGAGGATCCGCTCGAGCCCGCGTCCCCCTCGGGTCCTTTTTTCTTCCCGTCCAGGACGACGTCGAGGATCGACCCGACGACGAGGGGGGTCTCGCGACTCGGCGCGTTCTTGCGCGGTAAAAACCCCCTCGCCGGGACCGAACGCTTCGAACCGCCGGGAGAGTAGCCGAAGGATAACACGTACCCGTGGTCCTCCACGGACTCGACGCACGCGGGGACGTTGACGCCCTCGGGCGGGGCGGTCCCGAGTGCCCCTTTTTCCCCGCCGACGACGGCGCTCAACCGCGTGGCCAGCTCGACGCGTTTGCCCCCGGACTTGCCCTTATCGAGCCTCAGGACGACGCACCGAACGATCTGACCGACCGCGAACGCGTCCCTGAGCGACGCCTCGGCGTCGGATGCGTCGGAAAGCTCCGAGTCGGAGTCCGAGTCGGACGAGACCGCGGCGTCCGAGTCGGATCCGTCGGACGCGTCGGACTCGGAGGACCCGCCGCCGGATGCGCGATCGCGACGGGCGCGCTTTTTCTCGCCGCCGAGGGCGCGGAACGGGTCGGACGCCTCCGCGCGCGTCACCGTCCCCTTGAGACCGTTCGGGAGGCTGATCTGCATGCCGCGCTCGTTCACCTCGACGACGACGCCCAACAGCTTCGCGCCCACGCGCAGAGTCTTGTACTTGAGGCTCTCGACGAAAGAGACGCCGCCGGGGGCGCGGTGCTGCTGCTGGGAGGAACCGCCCATCGTCGCGCGAGGGCCGCGCGCGCTCCGACCGGGGGGCTGCGCGCGCGTCCGGGGGGTCGTGTCATGGGGTGTGGGGTGTGAAGCGTCAGGGAGGGATCGCGCCGGCGAGCGCGACGACGGACGACGACGAGACGAGCCGGGGCGATGGCGCTCGGCGCGGACGCGGACGAAGGAAGATCGGAACGCGCTCCGTCGGCGGCGGCGGCGGCGAACCGCCGCCGGGGCGCGCGGGTGCGGCGTGGGAGGGCGGCCGCGCGCGCGCGATCGAGGGAGGTGGGAGAGGCGCACCGCGTCGTCGTCCTCGAACATCCTCGTTCGTTTCCTCCGGGGCTTCTCCCCGCCGTCCCGGGCGTCGTCGCCCCCGCCCCCGCCGCGAGGGAACGCCGCCTCCTCCGCATCGGCCGCGCGCTTCGCCCCCATCGTCGCGGAACCGCCGCGCGGAGCGACCGCGGTGGGGTGCGAGAAGCGAGGCGCTCGCGCGCGCGCTCGCGCCCTGGAACCGAGCTCCCGAGACGCGCGCTCCCGAGTGCGCGAACGCGAGCGTGCGGAGCGGAACCGGCGCGCGCGTGTCGCGAGTGAAGGCGCGCGGGGGTGCGCGGATCCACCGGGAGTCGTCGCGAGGTGCGAAAGCTTGGGCTCCAGGCGGCCGGTCGGCGCTTCCGAGCTGGCCGGCGTCGTGGGACGGGAGAAGAAAAAAATCGAAATGTCGAACCGCCTCGGCACGCGTGTCGGATTCGCTGGCCGGAGAGCCGCAGAAGGAAAAAAAGTGCACGAGTGGGCACTTTGTGGCACACCCAGCAGTCTGAAAAAAAGAGCCCAAAACCTAATTTCCACCCCGGTCCGCATAAAATGCAGACTCCCCCCCTTGGCGCGCCTCTTCGTTGCACTCTGTCCGCGAGCTGTCGTCGCTCCTGGCGACACCTCGGATCGAGTTTCCGATCGCGCGTCGTTCGACGCGGGGCAGACGCGCGCGCGCGACGCCCCTGCCTTCGCGCACGCGTCCTGTCGCGAACGTCCCACCATGGGCTTCGAAAACGACGGTCTTGACGATGACAAGCCCCTGGCCGCGATCATGTCGGAGGCTGCGAAGGACGGGGGGGCTGCCGCCGGGCCCGATCGCGACGACGGGATCGTGCCGGTCGTCGCGGCCCCTCGCGCGATCTTGACCATGCGCGGCGCGAAGCGGAAGCTCGGCGCGTCGGGCTACCGCGGCGTGGCGTACCACCCCGTGTCGAAAAAGTGGCGCGCGAGGATCACCTCGAGCACCGGCGACGGGCGGCAGCGAGCCCTGGGGTACTTCGAGTCCAAGGAGGACGCGGCGAGGGCGTGGGACGCCGCCGCCCGGGACCTGGGGATCCAGGAGAAGTTCCTCAATTTCCCGGACGAGGAACGCGAAAGAGCGCAGGCGGACGGCGCTCAGGGCGCCCTGCCCGCGCTCCCGGCGCCCGCAATCGCGGCTCCCGGAGCGAAGGAACCCGTCGGAGACCCGTTCGCGGCGGGTGGTTCCCGCGCGGGCGTCTCCGGGGCGCTCGCGGCGCGCTTGCCCAACCCGGCGACGGGGCTCCGCCACTCGATGCCCGCCACTGTCGAGGACGGTTTGCCCGCGAAACCCCTCGGTTCGTTATCGAGCACGGGCATCAAGGGCGTCCGAACAAAGGCGAACGGCACGTTCGAGGCGAGGATCAAGACGCGCGGCGAGAAGCGCAGGTGCTTGGGCCGCTTCAAGTCGCTCCGCGAAGCGATGCTGGCGTACGATCGCGTCGCGCGCGCCAACGGGTACTGCGTCAACCGGTGCATGAAGGTGAACGACCTCGTGGACTCCGACGGGTTCGCCAACTGCGGCGAGGCGACCAACACCAAGGGCGTCAGGCGCGTGACCAAACAAAAAGCGGTCGAGCTCGTGTCGCAGACGCACGACGGCGCCGCGGACGGGCCCGAGGCCGGGGGGGAGGGCCAGGGCGCCGAAGCGCGCGCCGGCGCCCTCGTCGAGGACTCCGCGGCGGGATTGGAGCCTCCGGGTGGAGCCTCCGCCTCCGCCTCCGCCTCCGCGCTTAGCGGTCCCCCGAACGCGGCCGCCGGCGGTTGGCCGGCGGCGACCGCCCAGGCGGAGCCGGCGCCTCTCTCGGGCGCGGCGGAGCACGGCGGGCTGACCCCCGAGGCGGTGGCGGCGACGCCGGACGGGGCGGAGCTCTTCGCGTTGTTCATCCTCGATAAGCCCGGGATCCGGCGCTTCCTCGGGGTGTTCGGCTCGGAGAAGGACGGCGAGATCGCGTACACCACGTACAAGGCGAAGACCTCGGCGAAAAAGCCGGGAAAGAGAAAAGCGGGGAAGGGCGCGGAGGCGCGGGCGGGCGGCGCGCGGGGCGCCGGGCCCGGGCTGGCTGCGGCGAGCGCCGACGCCGCGGCGGCTCCCGCCGGAGGGCTCCTGGCGCAGGCCCCCCCGGACAACGAACACGAGCTGAACCAGGAGGGGATGGCGCGCGGCGCGGCGAGGTACGTCGTCGGGCCCGGGGGCGGGGAGGGGTCTCTCGCCGCGGAGGTGGCGGGGGTGTAGGGACGCGAGGGGGAAACGGGTACGACAAAGTTTTTTGAAGTGCGTTGAGAGCATTCGCGAGTCGGGAATCCGCGCGTGCGCGGGGCGGACGCGTCCAAGACGTTTCGCGTCGACTGACTTTTGACAGATATCACATCTATTACGAGCCGCACGAATCGTCGCGGCGCGCGACGCGTTCGCGCACGCTTCACCCGAGCTGCTTGGTCCAGTCGACCGGGTCCCAGTCGTTCAGGAAGGCGTCCATCTCGCGCTTGAGCTGCGCGGGCGCTAAGGGTCTCTTTTTCGCGTTTGCCTCGTTCGGGGGCAGGTCGAGCAGCCCGCAAAGCACGTCCCGCCCGAAATCGTTCCTCCACCTCGTCTCGTCGTCGATGACGTGCGCGAACCCCCCGCGCATGTCGAACTCGACGTGGAAGTACGGGAACCCCTCCGGGACGGTTTGCCGCAGCCCCTTGGGCGGCGCCGTGCTCAGGCACTTCTTCGAGTCGTGCGTGCTCCACTCGCTCTCCGCCTCGTCGATGGCCTTCTTGAAGTACATCGGCGCCGATTCCGCGACCGAGTCGGGGATGGGGACGCACTCCACCGTCGCGTGCCGCCCCGCCGCGGCGGCGAACGCGCCCATGGACCCCGTCGTCCGCCTCGAGCACGTCTCGAGAAACACGCACGTCTTCCCCCTGGACGCGAACATCCGCACGAGGCACTTTTTGAAATTTCGCATCTCCTCCCACGCGTCCTCGTCCGCCGCCCTCGAGCTCGGGCCGTGGGCGATGGGCGCGATGACGCAGTGCCCCGGGACGAGCCGCCCGGCGTGCGGCAGGGCGAGGTACGCCAGGTTCCCGTACGCCACGTGGAGGTGCTTGAACGGCTTCTCGGGGTTGTCGAGGCAGTGCGGGCACCGTCTCTGATTCGCCTCCGCGCGGCGGTGGTCGAGCACCGCGCGCGCCTTCGCCCGCGCCTGCTGCTTCGCGCCGCTCATCCTCTTCTCGCGGTTCTCGTACGCCTCCAGCCCCTCGTCGTTATCGTACTCGTCGTCCACCGCGTTCTCGCGGTCGCGCTCGGTCGCCAGACCTTTGTACCGGCGGCCCTGCATCGCGACGTTCTTCGCGAAGTTGCGGTCGTAGTCGTCCTCCGCGCCGCCGTGGCGCGTCTCCGAGACGAGATCGCGAAGCGTCTTCGAATCGTCGTCGCGGTAGTACCGAACCTTCGAGGCTTGGCCCGTGGGCTCGCCCCCGGCGGCCCCGCCCCCCGCCGCCTCGAACCTCTGCGTCGTCCTCGGCGCCTTGCGCACCGCGCCCTCCGCGCTCGCGGGGCCGCCGGCGAGCGTCGTCGCGCGCCCGAACGCGCCGGGCGCCGCGCGGCCGTCGGCGGTCACCATCGGAAGCGACTCCACCTTTTGTTCGGACGGCGGCTTCTTCCCGGCCAGGCGCGCCCTCAGCGCGGCCGCGGCGCCGACGTTCCCGGAAGGTTTCGCCGCGACGCCCGCGGTCGCGCGGTCGGGTTGCGGCCTACGCGTCAGCGGCGGCGGCGGCGGCGGCGGCGGAAACGGCCGGGCGTCGTCGGGGTCCCTTCCGAAGGACTCCGACTCCTTCCGGTCCTCGTCGTCGGCGGGCGTCGGCGTCCTCTCGAGGTCCTCGAACCGGTCCATGAACGACCCGTCGGACGCGAACGCGTTCGCCGCGCGGCTCGTGTCGTCGATGAGCCGCCGGTCCGCCGCCCCGAGCGGCGCCCTCGAGCCGGGCCCCGAGCGGGGACCCTCTTCACCCGGTCCCGAGGCGGGCCGGGACCCGGGCCGGATCATCCGCCGCGCGCCGCCCCGCGACCCGACATCGTCCAGGTAACTCGACCGGTTCGCGAACAACCGATCGCCGATGGGCGACGCGTCGCGCCCGCGCTTTCGCTCCCCGAGGGATCCCGAAGGGTCGGGCGGGTTTCCGCCGTCTCGATCGCGCGAGGGATCGGGGCCCTCGGCGCAATCTCGCGCCAGGTGTCCGGTCCGGCCGCACCGGAAACACGCCCCGCCCCTCCCCCCGGGGCCCGCGCCGCGATTGCGCTGGTGCGCCCTGGCGTGCGCGGCGCCGTCGCCGATGCTGTCCACGAGCTGCGCGACGGAGCCCCACCGGTCGCCGACGACGTCGGCGAGGGATCGGCCCTCCTCGGCGGCGCGTTCCTTCGCGCGGCGGAGTGCCTTCAACCGCCAGCTCGCGCCGCCGTCGCCGACGCCGCCGCTCGCGCCGGGGGTGAGGAGCGCCGCGCCGGGCGCCAGCGCGGGCTTCCCGCGCTCGCGCGACTCGTCGGGGCGCCCGTCGCCGCCGTCGGCGAAGTGAGGGTTGAGCTCGCGCTCGGCCGCGACCTTCGCCGCGCGCGCCGCCTCCGCCTCGCGCGCGTGCTGCGCGGAGGATTTCGGGTCGCGCGCCTTCGCGGCGTCCTCGCCCATGTCGCGCATGCTCATCCACTCGTCGCGCGCCGCGCCCGCGGGCGCGTCGCGCGCGGCGCCGCCCGCGGCTGCCGGAGCGGGCGGAGAGGCGCGAGGCGACGGCGCGTCGTCGTCGGAACCCCCGCCGGAGGAGGACGACGCCCCGTCGTTCGCGGCGGCATCTTTTCGTCGGCGCTTCGCCGCCTTCTTCGCCGCCTTCTTCTCCTTCTTCGCGCGCTTAGAATCGCGCCGGCGCTCCTTCTCCGCGTCGTCCCTCGAGACGATGCGGACCCCGGAGAGCATCGCCGGGCGCCGGAACGGATCGGGCGCGCGCGAGACTGGAGGGCCCAAGGAGCGACAGGGGTGAAGGGGTGAGAGGAATCGTCGTGGATCATAATCGTGGCGGTGCCGAGTGCCGCCTGACTACTATTCGTCATCATCGTCGCCCCCCACTCGCGGGGCGCGATTCCGCATCGATCCGACGACGTCAGATCTCGTCGCGCGCGCGGCCTGGGAAGCCCCTGATCTCATCGCGGGAGGCCAGGATGGCGGAGGAGACCGAGGACGAGCTCCTGCAGATGGTGCGCGTCGACGCCTCGCGTTCGTCCCGGTCCC
>MDSW01095690.1_pt1 | contig 12301 bp, 10 predicted proteins | sample 811171 | NCBI WGS metagenome assembly MDSW01 (sample SAMN05326641, study PRJNA326480) | marine metagenome | isolation source: seawater | place: Atlantic Ocean: North West | collected 2012
GGCAAGCTCTTCAACGGGCTCACAGTTGGTTGGATTGTTTTGGTTGCAGTCGCTGGATTGCCCCATGGCTTCGCGCGCAATGAATCCACTTTCGAAGCGGAGGGTGAAGCTGGTGGAGACATAAGCATCGAAAAGGTCGCCTTTGGTGTGGTCCCCAATTTTAATCGTGTCCACCGCATCGGCAATGTCCGTTATCTCGGCTGCGAAGCTTGGCAAAGGGGCTGAAAGCATCAATGCAAAAAGAAGTGTGGTCCAAGTATTTGTATTCTTCATCCAAAACCCTCCGAATTCGGTGGTGAATGGTTGTTAGCTAGCGCTGACAAGTCTGATGGTCAAGTCGGTCTAAGACTTGGTTTCTGGTTCTCTTAGCCCAAATTCCTTCATCTTGTTTTGCAGGCCTTTTCGACTGATTTGAAGAAGATGCGCGGCTCGAGTCACATTGCCTCGCGTTTCGTTCAAAGCTTTGATGATCAGCTCACGCTCTATTTCGACGGTGGCTTGACGGACAATGTCCTTCATTGAAGTCTGACCGACTTCCATATTGGTCACTGCCGTTTGTTTTGCGCTCTCGGCTACACTTGGATCGGAGCGACCTGCCTGAGTACCTCGAAGGGTTTCAGGTAAGTCAGAGACCTCGATGCGGTCAGCTTCGGCGAAGAGAACTGTACGTTCGACCACATTTTCGAGCTCTCGAATATTACCCGGCCATGCATATCCAGTGAGTACGGCCATGGCCTCAGGACTGATTCCACTGGCGTTTCGTCCAAGCTTTTCGTTGTATTTATCGATAAATGCGCTGACCAGAAGCGGAATATCATCTCGGCGATCGCGCAGTGCGGGCAGCTCGATGGGAACAACATTGAGTCGGTAATAGAGGTCTTCTCGGAAGTTTCCTTCGGCAATTTCATTTGGAAGATCGCGGTTGGTTGCAGCAATCAGTCTCAGATTAACCTTGATGGTATTCACACCACCTACACGCTCGAACTCCGATTCTTGGAGGGCACGCAGGAGTTTCACTTGCATGGCCGGTGGGATCTCACCGATTTCATCAAGGAAGAGTGTTCCGCCATCTGCGAGTTCGAAGCGACCGGGTTTGGAACCTACTGCACCGGTGAAAGCACCTTGCTCGTAGCCAAAGAATTCACTTTCCATGAGCTCTTTAGGAATGGCGGCGCAATTGACTTTGATAAAGGGCTCATCAACGCGGCCTGATTGCTTGTGTAGGGCCGAGGCAACCAATTCTTTACCCGTTCCCGACTCGCCGGTGATGAGTACAGTAGAAGGAGTACTTGCTACTTTCTCAATTAAATCAAAGACTTTCTTCATACCTGAGGACTGGCCAACGATTTCAAAGCGCCTAATGGGATCAAGCGAGCCGGTTTGTTCAGCCAGTTGGATTTCTCTTAATGCGCAGGCTTTGCGGACCGCTGCTTGAAGCTCGGTTTGGTCAAAAGGCTTCGTGATGTAGTCAGCGGCACCTGCTTTAAGGGCACTGACCGCTGTGTCGACGCTGCCGTGAGCGGTAATGACGATCACCGGCAGGGTTGAATCGCGATGTTTTACCTTTTGGAGCAGTTCAAGGCCGGTCATGCCCGGCATTTTAAGGTCGGTAATCAGAACATCGACTTCACCACGGTCGACTTCTTGGAGAGCGGATTGACCGTCTGGAACCGCCACTGCATCGTGCCCGTCCTTTTTTAGTAATGCTGTCAGGACTTTACGAAGATTTGCTTCGTCGTCTGCAATCAGTACATTTGCCACTGTTTCACCGTCTTTGTATCGTCGTTAGTAAAGGTTTATGTCTACTCTTGCTTATTGAGTCTGGCCGATATCAGAATTATGTGTGCAATGCGACGGTCCGGAGCAGTTGAAGCTTTTAGGGGAGTGATTGAGTTGTGAGTGATGGCGATTGGTTGAATCAGGTGCCTGAATTAAAGTCAGGGGTTAACCTAACGGAGATGAAGCTCGAGCCCATCGACGGCTATATTCTCTCGCGAATAGACGGGGTGTCTCCCGTAAGTGTATTGGCGGATGTGGTGGCTATGCCAGCTGACCAGCTTTATAACCGCTTGAGCCGTTTGAGCAGCCAAGGCGCCATGCACTGGAAGAAGTCGGATTTAAAGCCGGCAGCTTCTGTCCAAAAGGAAAAAATCGATTTAACCCCGGATGAGCGGACCCAGATAATCTCGGCGGAGAAATTGGTAAATAGTTATACCTACTGGGAACTTTTGGGTGTGGGCGAAGCTTGTGATGCAGCCCAGCTCAAGCAGCGTTGGTTTTCAGTATCGCGCTTGTACCATCCCGACCGTTTTTTTGGCCGAGCGTTGGGGGATTATCAAGAGAGGTTGGATCTCATTTTTCAGCAGGTTAAAGCCGCTTACGAAACACTCCAAGACCCTGTAAGTAAAGGCGAATACCTGAAAACTCACGCGGCACCCAGCACGGTTGAGGAGTCTGTCTTGACCCGTTCCGTGGATGAGATGCGCGCACTAAGCAACCAGCCGAACCGGGTAGCTGAAAACGAAAAAGCCTACCGACTCGAGGCCCGGTGCCAAGAGATTATGTCTCAGAGAAAGCGCAAGAAGAATATCCAAAATACCGAAGATAATCAGGTGTTTGGACGAAAACTTTACGAAGAGGGCCTACGTGAATTGCGGTCCGGAGATTCCGAGGCTGCGGCCAAAACCTTTCAAATGGCGGTTACTTACGACCCTAGCATGGACGAGTACAAAACCTTGCGGGATGAGGTCTCCCGGCAGGCTGAGACTGAGCGGGCTCGGCGATTGGCGTCGCGGGCAGAAGATGAATTCGATATGGGTTTCACGGCGACGGCAGCCCGGCGATATGCAGAGGCATCGGACTTGATGCCGACCATGGGAAGCTATGCTGTACGGGCCTCGCAGGCGTTTATGGCGGCCGGGGATGTTGAAATGGCGGCCGAATATGCTGACCGAGCGGTGGCCGGATCACCGAACCGGCAAGAATTTCGGCTTGCGGCTGCTGCAGCCTTTCAAGCGGCCGGTCAGCCAGCCATTGCCCGCGAGCATTTGATGGCCGTCTCCTCCTTGGACGCAGAGGACGACCGTGCTAAAGAAATGCTAAGGGAACTGGATGCGTCGGTGTCGCGCAAACGGTCGTAATGGACTGTTTTGCGTAGATTTTTAATTGACTCACAGACATTCCTGATTGGCTTGGACTCATGTGTGAAAGCGTGTGGTTTGGATGGTTGCATCGTCGACAATTCAGTGGACTGTTTCTACTCAAGGAGTAGTCTCGCATGTCTGATGTTGTCATCGGAATAGATCTCGGTACGACCAACACCTGCGTCGCTGTCATGGAGGGGGAAAGCCCTCGAATCATCCATAGCCGTGAAGGGCATAACACCATGCCCTCGGTGGTTGCTTTCATTGATGGCGGCGGAGAGCTCGTTGGACATCTGGCCAAACGCCAATCGGTAACCAATGCCTTGAACACGGTAGGCGGTGTTAAGCGACTGATTGGTCGGCGTTATAAGAGCGACGAAGTTCAAGATGCATTGTCACGTTTAAGCTACGAGTGTGTGGAAGGTCCCAATGGAGATGTGCGGGTTGTCTTTGGCCAAGAAGAACTGGCTGTTCCCCAAATCTCTTCCAAAATTCTTCTTGAAGCGAAAAAAATAGCGGACCAGGCGCTTGGCCTTGATGTAACGCGCGCCGTGATCACCGTCCCGGCTTACTTTAACGACAATCAGCGTCAGGCAACGCGTGATGCGGGCCAAATAGCGGGCCTTGAAGTTTTAAGAATTATCAACGAGCCAACGGCCGCGGCCTTAGCCTATGGTTTTAAAAAGGGCTTGAATCAGAAAACAGTTGTTTTTGATCTCGGCGGCGGGACGTTTGATATTTCCATTCTTGAAATTGGACAGGAAGTTTTCGAGGTTCTTTCGACGGCGGGAGATTCGTTCTTAGGTGGGGAAGACTTTGACGACCGAATTATTGATTGGTTGGCCGAGTCTTTTGAAGAAGAAAATGGCGTCGACCTGCGTAAAGACAAGATGTCTCTGCAACGTTTACGGGCCGCAGCTGAGCAAGCGAAAATAGAGTTAAGCGAAGCTGAGTCTTCAGAAATTAATCTGCCGTTTATCCACTCATCACCGCAGGCCGGGGCCTTGCACGTTCAGCAAGTTTTGACCCGAGAGATTTTTCATAAGCGCGTTGATGATTTGATCAGCCGTGCCATGAAGATTTGCCGTGAGACATTGGAAAAGTCGTCTTTGGCCACTTCGGATTTGGATGCAGTGATATTGGTTGGGGGTATGACCCGGGTTCCACGCATTACTGCAGCCGTCAGTGATTTTTTTGGCATTACACCTACCCGTGGCGTTCATGCGGACGAAGCTGTTGCAGCCGGTGCTGCCATACAAGGGTCTTTACTGGGAGCCGGTGCCGCTGAGACCTTGCTCTTGGATGTAACAAGCCATGACTTGGGTATTGGGGTTGCGGGTGGACTTTTTGATATTGTTATCCCGAGTGACACCACCATTCCTACAAGTGCAACCAAGGAATTTACGACTGCGAAAGATGGGCAAACTCAGGTTCGTATTTTAGTGATGCAAGGCCGCTCCAATCGAGCCGACCGAAATGAACTTTTGGGTGAGTTTTTATTAGATGGTCTACGAGAAGCGGGCCGGGGCGAACTCAAAATTGATATCAAGTTTGAGATCAGTGCCGATGGTATGGTGAGTGTGTCGGCACGCGACCAAGAAACAGGACAATCTCAAAACTTAACAGTGACTGCTTCCAGCGGACTTACGGATGAAGAAATTCGTGAGATGGTCGATAGAACCAAGCAGAACTTGCTGGCCACAGTCGATACCGATGCAGTCAAGAGTCAGCGGGCGGAAGTGGAGGAACACTTTCTAAAGGTTAAGGACCGCCTGGCAGGACTCGAAGAGCGCGGTATTGCTCAATTGGTCGGCGACGAACCCGTGGCAAAAACCCATGAAGCATTGAATCGATGCCGGGACGTGATTGATAGCGGTGATACTTCTCGCATGCATGAAACGCAGCGCGCTTTGAATCGTATTGATAGTTTTCTCGAACAAATGGATGCACGGGTAAATTGATGATGAGTGGCGATGGTGAAAATCCCAAACTCCAACAGGCTGTGGACCTTTTTGCCGCCGGTGAGATAACCCTGGCCGTCCGCTCTTTGTTGGAAGCTTTGATTCGGCACCCCGGTGATCCCGAGGTTCTCAGTCATTTGGGCTATGTGGAAAACTTATCGCCAGATAGCCTTCAAAAAGTTGAACATGAATTGGGGATGAGCGTCGAACACGTTTTAAGCCGCGCGCGTGAACCTATTGAGGTCAGCTCCGGCGGTCACGATTATATTTATTATGGACTGCCTCGTTATCTACAAGAACCCGAAGATGCCTTCGATGTTGATATTGGTGAGCCAACCATTGAGGCAACCAAGCCCAATTTAATGGTGGAAGTGACCAACCCTGCGGTGCCGTTGCCGCTTTCCGATGGCTGGGACATTGATACAGCTCCTTACTCTGCCGATGATATTCCGGGTGGTGACCGGGCAGGACTTGATGATCCGTTCGCGGAGCCCGAGGAAGATGACTTTCATGATGATGATCTGGAAGAGACTTTAGAACTACCCATTCCGGGTGAGGAGACACCGAATCCAGCGGGTAACGAGAATGTCTCGGCCGGTGGCAGTGACCTCTCTGCCCTGATTATTGATGCGACCGATACGGAAGATTTTGAACAAGCCGATGGGGATGCTCCAACCAGTGAATTTGAAGCCTTGGAGACTTCTCTACCGTCGCCAACCAATCCTGGAATGGCTCCTTTGGTTCTCGCGCCAGACCCACCATCCGATATGTTGGACAGTTGGGACGATGGTAAACCCGAAGAATCAAATGATGACTTGCTCGATACCGGTGTGACTTTAACGGAAGCCGTTTCCGAAACCGGTGAGTTCATCATTGGAGATGAGGCCGGTGAACGCCTGCAAGCCTTAGAGGCTCGTCTCAAGCAATTTTTAGAACTCGACGACCTGACCGACGCTTTGGATACCGTGCAACAAATTCTAGAGATAGAGCCTGAGCATGGTTTGGCTTTAGAAGCCCGAGCAACCTGCGGTGAGAAGCTTATTAAAATGTATGAATCGAAGGTTGGTGGTAACCTTGACGCAACACCGGTTGTATTGCTGCCTCCTGACCAACTGGTATGGCAAGATTTAGATCACCGTGCGGGTTTTATTCTCTCGCAAGTCGATGGTGCATCTCGTTTCCAGGATATTCTTCTTATCTCGGGAATGGACCGCCTTGATACAATGCGTATTCTTGCACAGCTTGTTCAGGATGGTGTCATTGGAACGCGTTGAAAGGACAAGACTGTTGTACCGAGTTATCCTTTGTTCTCTTTTGTTTACTTTTGCCTGGACTCAAAGCGGTTGTGAGAAAGATTTAGCCGATTTGCCGGTGAGTGATTCTTTGAGTCTGGAGTGGGGCGATTCTGATTCTGAGTTTGTAACTTCTGAACCAATTTTGTCGATACCGTTAAAGAAGACCAAGATCACCAAGAAGAAAAAGAAGTACGAGCTTAAAGTGACGACAAAAAATGGTGACTTTGGGGGTTGGGTTATCGCAACAGAACTTAAAGCAAAACTAAAGGTCAAAAAGGGACAAGTCGTGGGACTTAAGAAAAAAGGCTCGAAGTGTTCCTTTAGATATCTCTCAGAAGGTATGCCGGCCCTGGCTAAGTTTAAGTTGATTCGCAAAGAATCGAAAATAACCGGGACCGTGGGCGAAAACATAGCGTTTAAACTTTTATGTCGTAAGTCGAAGAAACGAGACAAAGAGGGCAACGTCTACGCCGAGGGTGTACCCAATGAGGTCTGGTTGACGGGTTCCGTAAAACCGAAGTGGCTGTGAGGGTTGTTGGCTTCAATTAAACGAAGCTTCATCAAAGCTTACTGTAATTTGAGGGTAATAGAGATGATGGGCACGATTAGAGCATTGACTGTTTTTGCGATGTTTTGGGTTCCAAGTGTTGCTCTTGCAGCGGTTGTTCAAGTTGACAGTGAAGCGGAGCTTATTCAGAAAAGTGATGCAATTGTGATGGGTACTGTGGCCTCCGTGGTGGCTCATGCTCAACCTCAGGGTGGTGTCGTGACCACTGCCGAGGTGCGTGTGTTTCGGAGTTTACGAGGCGCGGGGCCAGGTGAGACCATCTCTGTTGTGGTACCAGGTGGAACACTGAAGAACGGTCTGACGTCTTATGTTGCAGGATCACCTATTCCTCAAGTTGGTGCTTGGGTCGTTTTACTTTTGGAAAGTAAAGCTTCGTCCTGGACACCCAAAGGTTTGGCGCTTGGCTGGATTCAGCTCAAAGGAAGCGCCAGTCAAGGGTTTGTCGCATATCGAGAATTGGACGGCATCGATCTTGTGGGGTCAAGTGGTGGACCGGTAGATTCCAGAGCCTACCAGATCAGAGCCCAACGACTTGAAGACCTGTGGGTAAATTTAGAATCGCATTTAATATCGGTGCCATCGCCTTCGACCGGTGAGGTGAAGCAATGAACCGCATCATTTGGTTTGCGTTTTTCTTAAGTGCGATGCCTGTTTATGCGGCGGGTACAGCCGACGCTCCTATTGGGTGTGAGTCGGATCAGACCTTTTATCCACTGGGGTATTATTGGGCCGCGACACCGCCCTTGGTGCAAAACCCAATCGTATTGCACCAAAGTGCGGGTGAACCCAATACCGGTGGAGGTGACTCAATCTCGGCTACGGCAGCGGCAGCGGCGGTGCAGCGAGGCTTCGCAGAGTGGGGAACGACCATTTGCTCTGGGGGAAACCCGAATTTACTGATTCAACAAGATGAGGTTCTGTATGGAGGTGGAGACCGGGGGGATGTGTGGACAGACAACGGCCCGGTGTCTACTCAAAACACTGTCGTCTGGGACAGTTCAGAGGCAAACCCGGCGTTAAGTAGCTCAACGGTTGCGTACACTGAAGTTTTGTTTTTTACGACGACGGGCTTTGCCGTAGATGGCGATTTGATGTTCAACAGCCATGATTATGCCTTTCGCATCGATATCGATTCTGGCTCCATTGGCTGTGATGCCTCCAATGCAAATTGTTATGACTTGGAAAGTGTCGCTTTACATGAGGCTGGACACTTTATTGGTTTGGGCCATGTCGAATGCACCGATTCCATCATGTACTCCACTGGCAGTGGAAACGCGGGGTCCCATATTTTATCATCTCACGAGATTGCGGGTGTATGCGCCCTTTATCCGACCCGGGGCTCAGGAAGTGAGCGCGCCGGGGGTGAAAATTGCAGTTCCGATGCACAATGCCCAACAGGTTACAGCTGTACGAATCCGGCGGGCTCGTTGACTTACGGCTATTGCACGAAAGATTGTACGGCTCAGAGCGGCTGTCCGGATGGCTTTGTTTGTGAGACTGAAACAGTCAACACGCCCACGGAGTCTGCCTCTTTTTGTAAGCCCGGTTATGGTGAGGGGGCCACCCCCGTCGATATCTGTGAGCCTTGCTCATCCGGAGAAGATTGCAGCTCGGGTTTTTGTTTATCCGATGGCGTTCAGTCCTTTTGCTCTGAAGTCTGCTTGAGTGATGACGATTGCGAAACCAATTTTACCTGCATTGCAACCGATGCGGGAACCGGTGGTTGTTTTCCGTTGGATACTGATAACTGTGGGGACGATCCCCGGGCCGGGTTGAATGAGGTTTGTTACATTCCTACTGGCGGTGCCAATGGAGAAGATTACTTCAACGCATGTAAGCCAGATTTAATCTGCTTTGGCTTTCAACCTTTATGCGGAAGTATCACGGGCGCTTGTGTGCTTGTTTGTGATGCTAACCATCCTTGTCCCGATGAAAACTTAAGGTGTTGCGCAGGTCAGGACGCAAATGGCAACTGCTTGGACCTGAGTCCTGAGCAACCCTACGGTGGGTGCTTCGATATCCAGGCCAAAGGTCAGTCCTGTGTTTCGCCGGAGCAGTCTATCTGCGACTCCGGCAATGGTTGTTACAACTTTGGTGATGAGTCGGCATCGCGATGTTATGCAGAGTGTACGGGGGACGGTGATTGCGCATCTTCGGAATCGTGTTTTCAGTTCGGCTTTAACGATGCAAACTGTGAAGGCAGTGTCCAAGTTTGTTGCCGGGATGACCGCGAGGGTTGTATCCCAGCAGAAGCTGAGGCGCTATCTGGTTTGGGTCTGCGATGTATTGTCAATGCGGATTGTGACAGCGGCTTGTGCTTGAAGTACCAGGGAGAAGGGGCATGCAGCCGAACTTGCGATGCAGCGACCCAAGTAGGCTGTCCCGAAGGTGAGCAAGATATCGATGGTGATGGCGTGATGGATGGTGGTTTTGAATGCCTCGCTGTGGGGTCAGGTGGTCGGTGCTGGCCGGTCAATGGTCCTGTTGGAGAGTTGAGCAGTGGAGGGGGAAGTACAGGCGGTGGTGGCGAGACGGCCGAAAGCACGGGTTGTTGCAACGCGCTTGGTCCGGCACCCTCTTTAGCGACACAGATTCTTAATCTGCTTTTGTTCTCGCCTTTATTCTGGATGAAGTTCAATTTGAGAAGGCGCCGAAAGTAGATTCAGAGCTGGCTTAAACGATTAAACGTATCGCGATACAACTTGGGCAATTCCAGGAATGGATGCCTCGACATGTTTGGCACCGGTTGGACGCAGTTTATTGTACGCTTTCTTAATGGTTTTGTTCTCTGCCTTTAAGATACGTTTGTCGGTGACGCCAAGAAGAGCGTCGGCCAATTCAGCTCGTTTTGAGACCCAGTGTGATTCTAAATTAGCCCCGCCGGTCGTTTGGAAATCGCTGTAGAATGGGTCCATGGCTTCTACAAAATCATCGATAAGTTTGCTCACCGCCATATGGATAATCTGTGGGCTCAGTTTCTTGATGACGCCAAAAGCTGTCTTCACAGCCATCCCGCCCAGCCCAGATTTGCTGGCAACTTCAGATTCTACAAGATTAACACAATCGCCGATCACACGGCTTCGGTTGTCGGATTCCAGTAAGATATTTTTGAGCTGGCTCATGATTTTCCTTAGAAATTGTACGTAATGGGTGTGCCTTTTATTAACGATCGGCGCAAGCGAGATCGAATAGAACCTAAAGAATGGGGCTCAGCGGGCCTCTAGATGCTTCGCTGGGGGGATTTTCCTTCGGAACTTATACCGAACAATATTCGTTTAATAACCATGTGTTAGCCCTGTTGACGCATTGCGTCCAGCCTAGGGGCAGCTGGACGTTATAAATAGGCTACAGTTTGTAAGGCCAATCCCTATGCACTTCCAAATTTCTGTGAGGTTCCACATTGCGGGTGCAAGGAACATTTGCTACTGATCCCGCCTCGAAGCCAGCTAACTGTAAAAGTCGGGTAATTCCGACACGTTCTAAAGGGAATCGTTACAGTTGCTTTTCCTAGACTTGGGGCACTTTACCTTACATGTGTCCCATAACTTAGCAGGAGGCAGCGTGCGTATCGCGTCGGTCTTTCTAGCTCTCTTATTCAGTGCCCAAACGGCACTGGCTGATTCAAATGCACCCGAGTATTCGGAAGATCCGTTTGGTGACTTCGCGTTATCAGACGAATCTCTCATTCTGAATATCGATTTCCACCCCGCGGGGCACGGAGAGGTGGGAGTACTCCTAGCGTCAAGTATGATTAATAAATACTCGTCGCACATCGGAGGCCTCCTCGATTTCACATACAACTTTTCGGATGACAAAGTTGGTGTGAGCCTGCTCGACACGATTGCGGTGAACGTTTCTGCTGGTTATGCAGCAGGTTCACTTACAAGCATCGTGACCAGTCCGCAGGGCATCATTGGCAACAAGGTACTCAAGTGTGGTGAAGATCCCACGACGTGCCCGAACAATGATGTTACGCCATACGTTCCCGACTACAAGCAGATCACTTGGATGGCTTCCGTAGCGGCAGTGTGGGCACCTCTTTACGGTAAGGTTAACGTCGTTAGCGAATACGATGTGAACTTGCAGATCTACGGCCTTCTTGGGGCCGGAGTGAACGGTGTAAAAGAGGTTAGCGCAACTTACACTCCCGGTGCTGATGGTGGCTTTGTACTTGGTACCGGTGAATCCAGTGTAAAGCCTCACCTCACCTTTGGTGGTGGTTTGAAGGTCTTCTTTACGGATTGGATCGCACTGCGAGCGGAAGTTCGCGGTTTGATGTACTTCGACAAGTTTGACTTTTATTACCGTCCAACTGCCAACGCAGTGGTGGGTGACGAGCAAACTTACATGTCACGCTACGTTTTCGCGAACGTCGGCCTCAACTTCCTGGTGTTCTAAATGATGATTAAGACGACACACACATATGTAATGAGAAGAGTTGTGGCCTTGGTTGGTTTGTGTGCGGTGTTGACCGTACCTGCGACCACTTGGGCTCAAGATGATGATCTTGCGGCACCGGCGGATACGACACTTGATCTTGGACTGGATGATGGTCCCAAGACGCGTGCGTTGGTTGCTGAAGATGAATCTATCTATGTTGTTCAAGAGCGAGCTTATTCCAAAAAGGGTAAGTTCGAGATTACGCCATTTATCTTTACGGCTATGAATCCAAAGTTTGTGGGTTATGTCGGTGGCGGTTTCTCTTTGGCGTATCACCTTCGTGAAAACTTCACGATTGAATTGGCGACCAGCATTCCGTACGCGATTGCACCGTTTTATTCAGCGTTGGTTTACGAAGTTTATACCTACGAGACACTGACTCCTGAAGAAGTTGACCTGAAGCAAATGACTTACTTCGGTGCATTGAGCGCTCAGTTCTCTGCCCTTTACGGTAAGTTCGAACTCTACGGCGTTCTGCTTGATTATGACATCTACCTGACTGCGGGCCTTGGTTTAACAACAACTGTTGAGCCATGTGTACCGAATCAGGGCGACTGTGGTCAGCGTATTGGCGCTACTGCTGTTGAACGTGAAGATGGCAACATCGAGTACAGCGGCGGTCTTGGGTTTGGTCTTCAATCGCCAGAAGCGGGCAGCGATGCTCTTAAGCTATCTGGTCATTTGGGCGGCGGTATCCGCATGTTTTTCACCGAGCGTCTCGGCGTTCGAATTGAAATTCGCGACATTGTTTACGCAGACCGAAAAGTGGGCTCAACGCAGTCCAGTGCTCAGGGCGTAACCACTGATATCCGTAATACTATCTTTGTCTTCCTTGGTGCGACTGTACTTCTGTAGGTGAAACGATGAAAAAAAGCGTCATTATAGTTTTCTTAC
>MDSW01142416.1_pt1 | contig 12301 bp, 11 predicted proteins | sample 811171 | NCBI WGS metagenome assembly MDSW01 (sample SAMN05326641, study PRJNA326480) | marine metagenome | isolation source: seawater | place: Atlantic Ocean: North West | collected 2012
ATTCATCATTATTGTATGGTAGATGATCTGTTACTCTCTCTAATAAACCTACTACACAATTGTCATATAAACCAAATGCTGTAGTTCTTGTCATTACTTTTACACCAGCATTTTTAAGCTCACTATAAATATTGGAATAATCAAATTTCTTTTTAGACAATTGATTTCCACCTAATATATGATCTTGTTCAACTAAAATAACGTCAAGATTATTTTCGGCAGCTTCTTTTGCTGCAGCTATTCCAGCAGGTCCTGAACCAACTACAATGAGATCACAAAAATCATGCGCATGTTCATAATTATCTGGATCAGCTATTCGCGAGGCTTTTCCCATACCTGCAGCCATTCGTATGAATTTTTCAAAAAACATCCATACAGATGTTCCCTTGCCCCATTCAAATGGAGGTATTCCCATAAATGTTTTATAATAAAATCCAGCTGCATAGAAACGACTAAGGTAATTGTTAATTTCGCCTAAATCAAAACTAACATTTGGAAAAGCATTTTGACCAGATGCAATTAAACCTTGATATAATTCTTGGGTTGTTGCTCTTACATTTGGATCTCTTTTACTATGGGCACCTATAGTAACTAGAGCGCCAGATTCTTCAACTCCACATGACATTATACCTCTAGGACGATGATATTTAAAACTTCTTCCAACAACTTTAATATCGTTACCTAATAAAGCTGAAGCTAATGAGTCTCCTTCAAAACCATAATATATTTTATTTTCCCAGGTGAATGAAATTTTTTTATCTCTATTGATATTCCCATAATTTAATAAACGTTCAGAGGTCATTTATTGCTCTCCAACAATTTAACAAAATCAGGATGACATGGTTTAACTTCTTTTATTTCGTGCGTAATTGTTGAACGCTCAACTTCTAACCACATTCTGCATCCATTAACATGATGCCAAGTTTCTTTTTGAAACCCATAAATATTTTCTCTAAAAAAAATAGCTTGTATCCAATCTTCTTTTGGAGCATCCAAATTAGGGTATTTTATTGATGCGTCACCACCATATGAGAACTCACTATGATCTCTTTCTCCACAATAAGGACATTTAATACGTATCATTTTTAACCGTGTAATTTAGGATCTGGACCAGCGCCACGTTCATCTAAATTTATCCCTTTCTCAAATCTTTCTAATGTATGATTTTGAATGTATCTGTGAGGAGACTCATTTGCTATTAAATCTGCAAAATACCAACCTGAGGCGGGACTTGCTTTAAAACCTCCATAATTCCAACCTGCATTTAAATATAAGTTTGAAATAGGAGTCTTACATATAAAAAAAGTTCCATCCATGGACATATCCATTACACCTGACCAATGTCTTAATAATCTTATTCGACCCAAACATGGTAATATTGCCATAGCTGCCTCTGCAACATCTTGAACAATAGGTAGATTGCCTCTTTGAGCATAAGATTTATACCAATCTAAATCTCCACCAAATACCATACTTCCTTTATCTGATTGAGAAATATAAAAATGTGCACCACCAACACCATAAACAACAACTTGATCCAAAAGAGGTTTTATTGATTCAGTTACAAATGCTTGTAGCTTATGAGATTCTATAGGGAGGCTTCCTAATTCTGCCATTTGCCATAATCTTGATGTATGTCCGGCAACAGCAAAACCAATTTTTTTTCCTTTTATATCCCCTCTTGTAGTTTGTAACGTTTCTATTTTACTATTTTTTCTTTTAATACCTTTTACTTCGCAATTCTGAATTATATCTACTCCTAGTGAATCTGCTGCCCTTGCGTATCCCCAAGCTACAGAGTCATGTCTTGCATTACCAGCTCTAGGTTGAACAGCTGCACCAAATATAGGGAATCTTGAATTGTCATAGTTTAAGTGTGGAATATTTTTTTTAAGAGATTTTAAATCCCATAACAATCCATCAGTACCATTAAGACGCATTACATTGTATCTTCTTGCAGCTGCATCTCTTGCAGAAGGACTATGAAAAAGAGATACATGAGCTCTTTGACTAAACATAACATTGTAATTTAATTCATGACTTAAATTTTCCCACAATTTTAGAGAGTGCTCATAAAATTGATGATTACCAGGCATCATATAATTTGACCTAACTATAGTAGTATTCCTTCCAGCATTACCACCACCTATCCAACCCTTTTCAATTACAGCGATATTGTTAATATTATAATTTTTAGCCAAATAGTAAGCGGTCGCAAGTCCATGTAGCCCTCCACCAATTATAATAACATCATACTCTTTTTTTGGTTCTGGATCTCTCCATTGCCGACTCCAGCCTGTTTGGCCATTAAAACCATTTTTAAAAACATTCCATGCATTAAATTTTGTCATTAAATTTACTTTATAAAGTATATCTCATAATTTAGATTATTTTAAAAGAGAATCAATTTTTTCTAATAGTTTGCTATTTATATTTCTGGGTCCTTTATCCAATCTGTTTAAATGTCTGCGATTTCCAGGCATTCTAACTCCTTTCAAAGATTCCATTTTTTTAAAAAAGATTTCAGCATGATTTTCCCATCCGTCCCCTGCTATAATTTGTGGTGACATGGCTAAAATGAATTCGCCACCTTTTGGAGGGCCTCCATCATTGTTGTCATATTTCTCAGCTTCAAAACTAAACCATTCTCCTAATAACGCTCCTGCTAATAATTCAACCATCAACGCTATTGCGGATCCTTTATAGCCACCGAATGGCAAAAGAACTCCGCCGTTTACAATTTCTGATGGATCTTCTGTTTGTTTTCCTTCTTTGTTTAAACCTGTGCCAAGTGGAACAGAGTGTCCTTCTCTAGATGCAACCATAACTTCTCCCATGGCCATAGATGCAGTTGCCATATCATATACAACTGGATTCTTACCTAGACGAGGCCAAGCAAAAGAAATGGGGTTAGTTCCAAATAAAGCTTCAGTAGCTCCTGATGGAGCAACCATTGGTTTGTAAGATGTGCATGCAAAACCTACAAGGCCTTGTTCAGCAATTGCTTCTGTTTCTGGCCATAAAGCAGCCATATGATGAGAATTTTTAATAGCTAAAATACCAACACCATTTTCTTTCGTTAGTTCTATTATAGCTGGCAATCCTAAATTTAAAACCATTGGAGCAAATCCACTGTCACCATCTGCACGAATAATACTAGAAGTAATTTTTTCTAATGAAGGTTTTGAATTTCCTTTAACTTTTTTACTTTTTAAAGAAGCTACATAAGATGGAAGTCTAAAAAGTCCGTGAGATAATGATCCATCACGTTCAGCTCGCATTATCGTATCAGCTAAAATACTTGCATTAGCTTCATCACATCCATGATGCAAAAGAGTAGTTTTTGCTAATGAATAAATTTCTGATAAAGATAGAGAAGTGTTATTCATATTTTATCTGTTACCATATTTTTAAAAAAATAATATAATTTAAAAAGTTACATCAGGCCAGGTATCATTAAGCTTGTATCCTTCAGGAAATGGATCTTTATCAGAAACATATATTTCTTGGTAACCTGTAATAAATGCCGAACCTTTGATAGAAGGTTTGATATAATCTATACCTCCTTCACTATATTCTTTTAAAATTTTAGATTCAAAAACAGAGTTTATAATTGATTTTGATATAAATACTTCGTTTGGCTTGATTTCATCATTTGCTCTCAACAACGCCAATCTTGCTGATGTACCTGTGCCACATGCTGATCTATCTAATTTACCAGGTCTAATACAAACTGTATTTTTTCCTTCTTTTACACCTCTATCATTTATAATAACTGGTTCTGTAAATTGACAGAAGGATATAAAATCCAAATTTTGAATTGTAGGGTGCTGATATTCAACTTGTTCATTGACAGCTTTAAGTATTTTTTTTGAAACATTGACAAAATCCTTTGCAAATTTTGGTTCAATTTTAAGATTGAGATCTTCTGAATTACAAATTACAAAAGTATCACCTCCAAATACAATACTAACATTCAATTGCCCAATTTGATCTACAGAGATAATAATATTTTTTTTGTAGACATATGAAGGTAGGTTTTCTATTTCAATATTTTCAACTAATTGATTTTTGCAAGTTGCTTTTACTTTAATAATACCACCAGGAGCTTCTAAAAAAAATTCTGTAACAGGTTCGGACATTTGTAGTATATTTTTTTCTAATAGTACTGTTGCTACACAGATACTATTAGAGCCACTCATTGGTGGATTATCTTCAGCTTCAAGGATTATAAAGCCAGCTTTAGCTTTTTTATTTTTAGGAGGTACTATAATATTAAAATGTTTAAAAAAAGCTCCACGTGGCTCATTTAATAAAAAATTTCTAATTTTTTTATTTTTAAATAAATATTGTGACTGTTCTAAAATAGAATTACCCTTTATATCAATCTTACCTCCAACAACTACATCTCCTATTTCTCCGCAACAATGTGTATTGTATATTTTTAATTTTTCCATTTATTCAATTATCAAATCATCAATTTCTTTTGAAAAATGTGTAATTTGTTCATATCCATTATTAGTAATTATAAAACTATCGCCAACTTGTGCACGAAAATTATCAGTGTTAGCACCTCCATCAACAGCAAATACCATTCCTGGTTGTAAAATAGTTTTATTACCAACAACAAGTTGAGGTTCTTCTAAAACGCTAAATCCTGTTCCTCTTCCACATCTAAATGTTGGATAAGGATATCCTTCAGATTGAATTGTTTCGGCATAAGCCGCATGGACTTCTTCAGCTGTTACACCTGGTTTAAGTACACTTAATGCAGCTTGTTGTGATTTCACAGCGACCTCAAACGCTTTAGCCTGATTAATATCTCTAATTTCATTAATCCAAAAAATTCTATCAAAACCTAATTTGAATTTATGAAAGTTGGTTGATCCACAAAAACAAAGAAATACAGGATCTCCTTTTTGAATTAACTTTGTAGAAGCTCTATGATGAGTTTTAGGCAAATCCTCTCCTGAGGCCATTACCTGTAAAAAATGAATATTTGGAGACATTGTTTCATTATGATAATATTTTTTTAAAAGCTCAGCAGCTTTTCTTGTGCCAGCCTGAGAAGTTGCTATAGCTACCTCATATTCAGGAACGTTATGTCCTAAAGCTTCTTTTCCCGCAGTCATCATTGCTAAACCAACTTCGCCAGCATGTCTTGCAATTTTTAATTCTTGTGGGGTTTTAATCATTCGTATTTCATTAATTATTGGAGAAATATCTTCTATAGAGTTTCTATTTACAAAATCGTATATATAATTACTAACCGTTGCATTAATTTTGAACTTTTCAAATGAAATTTTTTTATTACCTTTTAAAAATTTAGGCAAAAATTCCCTCCATTCATTATCTATACCATCATTCCATGTTAATATTTTATCAACGGGACAATTTTTTTCTATCAACTTAACATCTAATAAAGGTGTTATTAGAGTACTTTCTCCTTCTTTGTAAACCAGAAGAATAGTTGGTCTGTAAAAATCCATGTGTAAAAAATTATAGTATCCAGTAAAATAATAAAGAGAATCATCATCAGTAATAATAGATAAATCTATTTTTTTTTGATTCATAACTTCTTTTAATTTTTCTAAATTTTGCTTAAACACATTTCTCCTTTCAAATTTTACTACTTAAACTAAATGCATAACGAGCAATTGCTGTGTCTTGTACTCCAGTTCCAGTTAAATCACAAATAGTAATATCGTCTTCTGACTTTCTTCCCAAATAAGGTTTTTGAATTATTTCCCCTAATTCTCTAAATTGTTTTTTATTGTCAATTAATCCTTTTTTAATCGCATGATTGAGCTCTCCTAAAACTTTCGTTTGTGATTGCTTATCAGGTACATAACAATCACAATTTTTTACTATTAATGGATCTAACTCATTTTTATGTTCAGCATCTGATCCCATTGCAGTTATATGAGTTCCTTTTGTTATCCATTCATTTTTTATTAATGGTTTATCACTGGGAGTAGTTGTAATTATAATTTCTGATTTTGAACAAACCTCATCTATGTTAGTGACGTTGATAAACTTTATATTTACTTCTTTGTTAATTTTTTGAATAAATTTATCAACTTTTTCTTTGTTTCTAGCCCAAATAAATGCAGTTGATGGTTTTCTAACAAACATTAATGATTTTAATTGAAGTTCTGCCTGGACTCCTGCACCTATGATCCCAACATTTTTGATGTTTTTGTTTGATAAATATTTAGAAGATATAGCTCCTGCAATCGCTGTTCTTATATCGGTTAAATATCCATTATCTAACAATACAGCTTTGATTAATCCAGTTTTGGAGTCAAATAAAATCATTAAACCATTAGATGACGGAAGTCCTATTGAGGGATTATTAAAATATCCAACAGCAACTTTAATTGCAAAACTATCTAACCCTTTAATATATGCAGTTTTAACATCTGCTTCACCATGAAATTCAGAAATGTCCAATCTCATAATCGGAGGTGTTATTGCATTTCCACTAGATAAACTAACAAATGCGTTTTCTATAACAGGTATTAATTTTTTATTTAGTTTGCATAAAATTTTAATTTCTTCATTATTAAGTATTTTGGTCATAAAATTAAATTTGAAAATAATTTGGCATCAATATTGCCACCACAAATTAAGCAAACTATATTCGTTCCTAAATTTTTAGATAGATTATCCTTAACAACCATAACGCTAGTTGCAGCAGCTCCCTCTGATACAATTTTATGGTTTATAAAATTAAACTTGATACCTTCGGCAATTTTATCTTCATCCACTAAAATAAAATCATCAATTAATTCTTTGGCAAGATTAAATGTATATTTATTATCTAATCCAATGCTACCTCCTAAACAATCAGCAAGGGTTTCTTCTTCGATTACATCTACAGGTTTACCTATTTTTAAACTTTCATACATTGAAGGTCCTTTTTTCATTGAAACCGCAATTATTTTAATATTTGGTTTTTGTTTTTTTAGTGCTATCGCAATACCTCCCACTAAACCTCCGCCTGAAGTTGGAATAACTACTGTGTCCAAGTCAGGGAGAGCTTCAAGCATTTCAATACCTATTGTTCCTTGACCTGTTATTATTTCTTCATCATCAAATGGATGAACTAATGTAATTTTATTTTTCTTTGAATACTCTTTGGCACTTAAATCAGCTTCATCACTGTTCTTGCCAGTTATAATTATTTCAGCTCCAAGAGCTTCAATAGCTAACTTTCTATGTTTTGGAACTAAACTTGACATAAAAATTTTTGATTTAATACCTAGTTTATTTGCTGCATATGCAACTCCTTTGCCATGATTGCCAGTTGAAACAGCAACTACACCATTTTCTTTTTCTTTATCGCTTAAGCTTAAAAGTTTATTTATAGCTCCTCTTAATTTAAAAGAGCCGGTGATTTGCATTGATTCCAATTTTAAATAAACATTTTTGCCTGAACTTGATAAGGGCAAAGAATAAATTTGAGGTGTTTTATTAATATATGGGCTAATTATTTTTTTTGCTTTTTTAATATTTTCAAGAGAAATCATTTTGAACTATCTCAAAAAAAGTTTTCCAAAACCTTCTATTTTATCTTTTATATTTACTGAACGTATTGAGTCCCAAATTAAAGCTTGATTACTAGAAATAATAATTTTTGAAGTTTCAGCTTCGGCTTCGTTCAAAATTTCTACAGCTCTTAAAGCCGTACATGAAACAAAAATAGCATCGACTTCTTTATAATTTATTTTTTTGATAGTACTTAACAAATAATTTGGATCTACATTAGCAATATCATTATCAAAATTAAGATTGAAAGAACTAAAACTTACAATATCAATATTGCTTTTTTTTAAATAATTAAATATTGTTTTGTTCACTTCTTTTGGATGAGGAGTAAGAACTGCTATTTTTTTAATGTTAAATTTTAAAAAGGATTTAATAGCTGCTGTAATTGGTGTGCTAACATAGGCCTTAGGTTTTACTGAGTGAATTTTTTCAGAAATTATTTTGTCACCAATAGCAACAGTGCCTGAAGTACATGCATAAGCTATTGTGTCTACTTCTTCGCCAGGAAGTATATTATTTACAACATCAGATAAATGATTTGTCATTTTTAAATAATTTTCATGATTTAGTGGATTTTTAAAGGGAATCTTATTAACATAAATGTTTAAATTTTGATTTTTACATATTCTTCTAAAATCTTGTTCAACTGTAAAGTCTGTAGATAATGCTACCAAGCCAATTTTTGGGATATTGGATTTAAAAATTTTTGGCTCTATGTTGATCTGAGTAAAATCTTTCATTATTGTTTTGGAAAGTAATCTTCACACTCTCCCTCTCTATAAACATCTGTTGTTGCACAGTGAAGACTGCCTCCAAAAGCATATACATCTCTAAAAGGTACAGGAATTACATCCATTCCGAAACTTTCCATTTGTTTAATCATTTTTTCTTCACTGGCCTCAACACATATGGTCTTTGGATTAATTATTAAAACATTCATAGATAGCCATATTGAGGAGTAGCACATAGGAGGAGGAGAATTATGAACAGATGGTGCTGCTTCATGTATTTCCCACTTATTATCATCAAATATTTTTCTTTGCTCAGAAGATATACTTCTGTTTGGATTAATAATTATCACACCTGGCTTAATAGGAGTAAAACAAGCATCTATATGTGTAGGAATTAAATCTCCAGGCAAATTAATTTGGTGAACTCTGTGATTCACAAAATGTCTTTTAAGCCAATTTAATCCAGTTAAATTTGAAGTAAAATTATTATGAAAAAATAAATCTTTTCCAAATCTCAAAATTTCAGCAGCATCAAAAAGAGGCTCATTTTCATTCAAAATCATATCTCTGTTTTCTATTTTTTTAAGTCTCTCTTCATTAGTTATTCCTTCTGGTAAATAATTTTTCTTGTAAGTTGCTTCTGTCAATCTTGGTTTAGGTGCTGACTCCCATCGCATATTTTTATCTTCAGCATAATATTTTTCTAATAAAGGACGATATGCAAGATATTCAAACCATCTGCATCTATAAGACATTGGAGCTTCTAACATTTCATTTCCTACAGTCAAAATTACATCCCTCGGTGGCATGCAACCAAACATTCCATCGTTTGACCAATCTGGGGTTGATATAGACTGAGTAAAATCAATAGGAGTTGGTCTATCTACCTTAATGTCTAAAGAATTTAATATTTTAACAAAATTGTCTAGTTGCAATTTTGCTTTTTCAATCGATTCTTTTGGGCGAGGACCATGAGACCCTATCATATCTTTACTTAATTTAGGTTCTAAAGCTGGTTCAATAGGAGGAATATTTGAATTTTCAGCTACACCTACTATAACGTGTTTTAATTGATCCCACTCATTCCAAGAATTAACTATTTTCATTTCTTTCTTTTTCAAAAATATCTAATATAATAATAATAAAAAAAATAAAATTTCATTTATTAATTCTATGAATATCTCAAATAAATCACTAATCAAAGACAAATGTTACATAAATGGTGATTGGATAAATAGTAATAGTGGAGAAATGATTGAGGTTAATAACCCAAGTAATTTAGAAATTATTGCTAAAGTTCCTAAATGTGGAAAAGCCGAAACAAAATTAGCTATTGAAAGTGCAAATAATTCATGGCCTGAATGGAGGGATAAAACAGCAATTGAACGCTCAATTTTACTAAAAAAATGGTTTAATCTTATTGAACAAAACCATGAAGATTTAGCTAGAATTATGACGTTGGAACAGGGAAAACCAATTGCTGAATCAAGAGGTGAGATAACTTATGGAGCTTCATTCATAGAATGGTTTGCTGAAGAAGGAAAACGTATCTATGGTGATACAATTCCAGATAGATTTGCTGATAGAAGAATTCTAGTTATTAAACAACCAGTGGGCGTTGTTGGAGCTATAACTCCTTGGAATTTCCCCAGCTCAATGATAACAAGAAAATGTGCACCTGCTTTAGCTGTAGGATGTCCAGTAGTTATAAAACCTGCCAGTCAAACCCCACTTTCTGCTTTATCATTGGCAGTTTTAGCTGAAGAAGCTGGATTTCCAAAAGGAGTAATTAATATAATTACAGGTTCAGCTAATGAAATTGGAGATGAATTAACTTCTAACCCACTTGTAAGAAAAATATCTTTTACTGGATCTACAGAAGTGGGAAAAATTTTACTAGCTAAATGTGCGAGAACTGTAAAAAAAGTATCAATGGAACTTGGTGGACATGCGCCTTTTATTGTTTTTGACGATGCTGATGTTGATGAGGCTGTCTTAGGAGCCATACAGAGTAAGTTTAGAAATACAGGCCAAACCTGTGTTTGTGCAAACAGAATATTTGTACATGAAAAAATATATGATGAATTTGTTAAAAAATTTTCGACAGCTGTTTCTAATTTAAAAGTAGGCGATGGATTTAATGAAGATGTAACTTCTGGCCCACTTATTGATAAAAACTCACTTAATAAAGTTAAAGAGCATTTAGAAGATGCTATAAAAAATGGTGCTCAAGTTAATATTGGCGGTAATATACATGAATTAGGTGGAAACTTTTTTCAGCCGACTGTTTTATCAAATGTAAGTATGAAATCTAAAATTACTTATGAAGAAACTTTTGGTCCCATTGCTCCGATCTACAAATTTTCCTCAGATAAAGCAGTAATAGAAATGGCAAATGATACTCCTTATGGTTTGGCTTCATATTTTTATTCAAGAGATATAGGAAGAGTTTGGAGAGTAGCTGAATCATTAGAATACGGTATTGTCGGAGTAAATACGGGATTACCTTCTAAAGCCGAAATTCCTTTTGGAGGTGTCAAGGAGTCTGGTTTAGGCAGAGAAGGTTCTAAATATGGCGTCGATGATTTTCTAGAAATTAAATATATAAATATAGGCGGAATATAATTAAAGCCAAGCTGCACCTCTAACCCCGCTAGAGTCTCCATGTATATTTTTTACAACCTTGGTATTGAAAGTATCTGATATAACATATTTTCTTAAATTTTGATTTATATTATCACTAATATAATCTACATTAGACATGCCTCCTCCTAAAACTATAATATCAGGATCAATTATATTAACAACATTTGCAAGACCTCGTGCAAGATAATCCACGTAGTTTTCAATAGCTATTCTTGCTCTTTCAGAGCCACTTTTAAATTCATCAATAATTGCATGAGAGTCAAGTTTTTCTTTATAAACATTATTAAACATATTAGAAAAACCAGGTCCAGAAACAAAAGTTTCCATACATCCTTCCAATCCACAAAAGCATTTTTCAGCATATTTTTTTTCGTAATTGGTTCTATTGGGCAAAGGAGTATGTCCCCATTCTCCACCTATTTGGTTAATTCCCTGATGAATTTTCTTATTAAAAACAATACCTCCTCCAGTACCAGTGCCAATTATTACTCCAAAAACCATATTACAATCTTTTCCAGCTCCATCTACAGCTTCTGATAGAGCAAAACAATTAGCATCATTTTCTATTTTAACATTTTTTTTTAAAATTTTGTCTAAATCAATTTTCAAAGGTTTGTCATTTAACCATACTGAATTAGCATTTTTTACTAAAGAAGTATATTTGGATACAATTCCGGGCATCCCAATTCCAACTGAGTCTATTTTTTTATATTTAGACTCAATTTCTTGAACTAAAGATACTACTCCCTGAATTGTTCCATTATAATTTTTTTCAGTTTTTATTCTTTTTCTAAATATTTCAGAACCATCTTTGTTAATTAGAATTGATTCTGTTTTGGTACCTCCTAAATCAATACCAATTTTCATTTTTAATAATATTTAAAAATTTCTTGTAAAATTCCATATTTTTGGAATAATTAAGACAGCTAATACTATTTTAAATAATTCACTAGGAATAAAAGGGGTTAATCCTACAATTATCGCTTTTTCATATCCAATGATATAACCAAGGTAGCCAACACCAAATCCAAAAATAATTAATGTTGCGATTGTTATAGCAAAAAAACATTTTAATATAGATTTGCCGAAACCTTTATCTGCAAAATAACCTAAAATTAGTGCTGCAATAGCCATTCCGTATAGATAGCCTGCTGTTGGTCCAGACAGATAAAGTACCCCTCCACCTTTCGCAAAAACTGGTAAACCAAATGCACCTTCTAGCAAATATGTTAAAAGTATTAAAAAAGCTAATTTGCTTCCACATGACATACCGATCAAAAAAACTACGAAAGTTTGCATTGTCATTGGAACAGGCCAAAAAGGAACTTGGATTTTTGCTGAAACAGTTAAAAGTAAAGATCCTAAAATTAACA
>MDSW01179325.1_pt1 | contig 12301 bp, 11 predicted proteins | sample 811171 | NCBI WGS metagenome assembly MDSW01 (sample SAMN05326641, study PRJNA326480) | marine metagenome | isolation source: seawater | place: Atlantic Ocean: North West | collected 2012
TCAATATGAAATTTTTCACAAATTGAATGAATTTCATCAATTCTACATGCACGACCTAAAATGTGAGCTGGCAAGCATGCCTTAATCCTTTTACCAGTGATTTTATTAAAACATTCATTTCCTTTAATGTATGTGTTTTTATTTAAAAATTTTTCTAAATCTTCAGGGCACATTCCCATGGTGTTTTTTTCAACATCTACAAATACAGGATCAGCATTCGAGTAAATAATTGCATTTGCAGTTGCTACAAAAGATAGTGCTTGAGTAATTACTTCATCTCCTTTTTTTACACCAGCTAACTGTAAACAAATGTGAATAGAATTGGTTCCGTTTAAACATAATATTGCGTTCTTACATTTGGTATAGTCTGAAATACTCTTTTCAAATTCATTTACATAACTACCAACACTGGAAACATATCCACTATCAATGCAGTTTTCAAGATATTTTTTTTCATTACCAAAAAATAATGGTTCATGTAAAGAAATTATTTCTTTAGGTGCATACAATTTTTTAATAAAATTTGCTAAATTTTCAAAATACATATTTTACATTTTTGAATCTAAAAATTTACCCCTTTCAATATGTTTAAAATTCGGTAAGTATTTTTTGAAAATACTTACTATTTCAGTTTTTTTAAGATCTTTTTTATCATTTAATTTAAATATTTTTTCCTTGAACGATTCAGTATCAAAGTTGAGTTCTTTTTGTTGTTTTTTTATGATTCCTAGATCTTTATATGATTTCATGTCTAGATTTTCCTTATCGGTGTAAAACTCCTCAAAATCCTTCTCTCCAGTGGTATCAGATTCAGAGTAAAAACATGGCCAATATTTACTATCATTATTAAAGTCAAATTCTCTTGCTTCTTTCTCTGAACTTAATATTAAAGGCTTGTAATTATTATATTCTAAAAACCTGTTAGCTATTTCAGTAAATTTTATAAGATGAATAGAGTCATCTAATTTTGGAAAAAATATATCACAATTATCTCCAAATAAACATGACATTAAACATAATTGACCTGATTCTTCTTTTGAAATAAAATATCTTTTTACATCATTTGGAGCTACTATTGGTTGTCGCTTTTCTATCCTTTGCTTAAAGCCGTATAATAATGAACCGTCAGAAAATGCAACATTTGCAAAACGGGCTGTGGAAATGTTAATTTTGTGACTATATTTTTCAAGAAATTTTTCCATTACCAATTTAGTAGCACCCATCATGTTAACTGGATTAGTAGCTTTATCAGTAGATACACAAAAATATTTTTTCACACCTTTATTGATAGATTGAATGATAGTTTTTTCTGTATTTAAAATATTAACCTCAATCATTCTCATAAGAGTGTAAGGATTTGATTCACTTCTTACGTGTTTTAAGGCTGAAAGATTCAACACGTAATCGTATCTACCGTCATGATCAATAAATAAATCATATTGACGTGAGCCAATATCCAAACAGAAACTTTGAAATATTCCTGAATTATATCCGTAGGATGATCTTAAGTCTCGCACAAGCTCAACCAAATTATTTTCAGAAATATCAACTACATGAAGTTTTTTGGGATTTCTTTTAAATATCTCATTAGTTACAGCCTGTCCAATTGTTCCTGCTGCACCTAATATTAAAAAACTAGACTCAGATATTATATTATATATCGAATTTTCATGATTGATTATATCATCAATAAATAACTTCTTATTTCTTCCTACAATTTTCTCAAACATATTATGCTTTTTATTAAAGTCTTTTATCAGATTTATCTCCTAAAAAACCTTTTATATCATAAACAAATGAATTTTGTTTTTTTAATTTAGATATATTCAAATCTTTAAACTCATTATGGGGTACAGCTAGAGTTATACAATCATATTTTTTTTCCTGATTCAAAGTATTTTCTATATTAATGCCATATTCAAATTCAACTTCTTTAGTATTTGCCCAAGGATCATAAATATCAACTTTTGATACAAACAATTTTAAGCTGTTAATTAAATCAACAACCTTAGTATTTCTGATATCAGGACAATTCTCCTTGAAAGTTATTCCTAAAATTAAAATTTTAGATTTTTTAATTTCGATGTTTCTTTCAGTCATAAAAGAAATTATTTGATTAGCTACATATTCTCCCATAGAATCATTTAATTTTCTACCACCTAAAATAATTTCTGGTGTATAACCAACTTCAATTGATTTGTGGGATAGATAATAAGGATCTACTCCAATGCAATGTCCTCCCACCAATCCTGGCTTAAATTGTAAAAAATTCCACTTTGTTGAAGCAGCTTTTAGAACGTCATTTGTATCAATATCTAAGAGATTAAAAATTTTTGCTAGTTCGTTTACATATGCAATATTTATATCACGTTGAGAATTTTCAATTACTTTAGCAGCCTCAGCAACTTTGATGCTTGGTGCTAAATATGTTCCTGCTTCAATAATTGACGAATATAATTTGTCTACTTTTTTTGCTATAGTTTTATTTGAACCAGATGTTATTTTTACAATTTTAGTAATTGTCCTTAGCTTATCTCCTGGGTTTATCCTCTCGGGGGAATATCCCAAAAAGAAATCTTGATTATACTTTAGGCCTGACACTTTTTCCAAAATTGGCATGCAAATTTCTTCAGTTAAACCTGGATAAACTGTACTTTCATAAATAACAACATCCTCTTTCTTTATAATATTTGCAATCATATTTGTTGCAGAGATTATAGGATCTAAATCTGGTTTTTTTTCATTATTAATTGGAGTGGGTACGGTAATAATATATATATTACATGGCTTAATAGAATCAATTTCATTAGAAAGAAATAACCCGTTTTTTTGATTAAATAAATCATTTTGATTTTTAAAGATGTTTTCTTTTAAATCCTCTGATGAAATTTCCAATGTATTATCAATAAATTTGTTAAGCTCATTAATTCTTTTATTATTTATATCAAATCCAATAGTTATATATTTTTTTGCAAATTCAACTGCTAGTGGTAATCCCACATAACCTAATCCTACAACACAAATTTTTTCAGACATTTATTAAATTTTTAAGTATGTTATCAAATGAATTTTGTTTTATTTTTTTTAGTTTTTCAGAAACTATAATTGCATTCTTTTTTTTAATTAAAATTAAATCTTTAGTAACATTAGACATAAATTTAGAGACAGCTTTAAAATCATTAAAATTAATCCTCCAACCAGCATCTTTAAGAAGTTGCCAGTTATCATTCAACTCTGAAGATTCAAATAAAATAGCAGAACCTTGTGATACAGCAGAAATTGCTTTGGATGGTACACAAACATGATCCCATTTTTGAAGTAATGTGACCAAATGTATATCAATCATATGCATATTTCTTCTGTTTATATTATCGAGAAAATAAACTCCAGCCTTTTTTTTAGAATATTCATAAACCTCATGAGATTTAGAACCATAAAGTGATAAAAAAAGAACATGCTTTTTCGGGTTTAGACAATCAACAATATTTTTTATGAATTTAGGGTTATGCGCTTCACCTAAATTTCCAGCATAACAAAAAGAAATCTTATCAGCTATAATTTTTGAAATATTTATATTTTCACTTTTTTCAGTTTGACTAATTCCACAAGGTAAGATAACTACAGGAACATCATAATTATATTCATTTCTTAAAAATTCAAATTGATATTGACCTAATGATATCATAAATTTAGGAGGATTTTTTTTTAAAGTTTTTTTAATTATTTTGAAAACTAATCCATTATTTTTCATCAATCCAGCAGAAACAAATGCCTCTGGATATAGATCCATTGTCCAATATGCCCATGCTATTTTTTTATTTTTTGAAAAAATTGAAACCCAAAAATTTAGTAATGGAGGATCTGTCATACAAATAATTAAATCAGGCTTTATGCTTATTGCCTTTCTTGCTAACATATATCCCTCATATAGGCTTGAAGCTAGTCTTAATAATTTTAACTTACCGCTATAAAAAGTATTAATAATATGTGTTTTGCCAAAAACCTCTGCTACAGAATCTGAAATCCCACTATTTTTCCCATTGATATGAACCACATTTAAATCGAGTTCATAGGAATTCAAAAACTTGAATAACTCATTTGCCGATTGACCTGTAACCCCGTTTTGAGGGGGATAATTTCGATTTAATAAAACTATTTTTATTTGATCTTTCTTGATTCCCAACTTTGATATATTTCGTTAAATATATTATCAAGACTTTTTGTAATAGACCAGCCTGGATAATGTTCCTTCATTTTATTCAAATCACTGTAATAACATATGTGATCTCCTTTTCTGTTGACTTCTGAATATTCATAAATCATTTTCTTGCCAGAAATATTTTCAATAATCTCAAAAGCCTCAATAAGAGAACAGCTATTTTCTTTTCCTCCTCCTAAATTATAAACCTCTCCAGCTCTAGGGTTATTTATAAACTGCTCAATAAATCTAACTACGTCATAGGAATGAATATTATCCCTAACCTGTTTACCTTTATATCCAAAAACAGTATATTTTTTCTTTTCAAGATTACATCTAACCAGATAACTCAAAAAGCCATGAAGTTCGACCCCAGTGTGATTAGGCCCAGTTAAACAGCCACCTCGTAGGCAAGTAGTTGGCATCCCAAAATATCTTCCATACTCTTGAACCATAATATCAGCTGCAACTTTAGAAGCACCAAATAATGAATGCTTAGATTGATCGATCGAAAAGGATTCTGGAATACCATTAAAATATTTATGATCTGCAAAGTCCCACCTTTTATCTTTTTCTATTAGTTCGATTGAATTGGGCAAATCACCATAAACCTTATTTGTTGATAAATGAACAAACGGTGAACCTTTGGTATATCTTCTTGAGGCTTCAAGTAAATTTAATGTACCAACTGCATTTGTATCAAAATCATCAAAAGGAATATCAGCGGCACGATCATGGGATGGTTGAGCTGCTGTGTGCACAATAACATCGGGTCTTAAGTTTTCAAATAAATTTAAAATTGAATCCCTATTTCTAATGTCTAATTCAATGTGATAAAAATTGGATAGTTCATTTTCTAATCTATTTTGATTCCATCTAGTATCTCCGTTGGGACCAAAAAAAACAGCTCTTTGATTATTGTCAAGTCCATGAACCTCGTAACCCATTCCATGAAAATACGTACAAACTTCAGACCCTATTAATCCTGAGGACCCTGTTACTAAAATTTTTTTCATTGTATATTTTTTATTTTCAAAATTGTTTTGATGTAGTTTCTAAGATTTACCTCAAAAGTATTTTTTTGTATAACTTTAAAGTCTAATTTAAATTTATTTACATCTAAACTGTACCTGAAATCATGACCAGGTCTGTCCTTGATATTATTAATTTTAAGCTTTGATGGAATTAATTCATTAATTATTGAAAAAACGATTTCAATAATTTGCAAATTTGTAAGTTCATTTTCTGCTCCTAAGTTGTAAATTGAACCACCTTTTGCATGATTAAATATTATATCAATCATCTTACAATTATCCTTTACATATATCCAATCCCTAATATTAGATCCATCCCCATACAGAGGGATAGGTTTTTTGTTTATTATACAATTTATAACTTTTGGTATAAACTTTTCATTATGTTGATTTTCACCAAAGTTATTTGAACTTACTGAAATTGTGGTATTTAGTCCGTAAGTCCTATTATAACTTCTAACTAACATATCGGCACTAGCTTTTGATGCTGAGTACGGAGAGTTGGGTTTATAATTTGCGTGTTCATTAAAACTGCCCTCATTTATTGAACCATAAATCTCATCAGTTGATATTTGATGAAATCTTGCATGCTGAAAATCCTCTTTATATTGGAATGGGCTAGCCATCCATTTTTCGTAGCAAATTTTTAGCAAATTATGTACACCTAAAATATTAGTTTCAACAAAAATATCTGGATTTTTTATAGAATTATCAACATGTGATTGAGCAGCAAAATTAACAACCCCATCTATTTTATTTTTTTTAAAAATGTTATTTATTAAATTATAGTCGCAAATGTTACCTTGTATAAAATTATAATTTGGATTGTTTTGGAATTTATAAGTATTTTGAAGATTACCTGCATAATTTAAAATATCTAAATTTATGACATTTAATAAAGAATACTTATTTAATAAGTATTCAATATAGTTTGAACCTATAAAACCTGCCCCACCAGTTATTAGGATATTCTTAAATTTATTCATCTTTAAAACTACCAGTTAAAATAATCAAGTTCATTATCTTTTTTGGAAATAATTATATCATCAGGCCTTATTTTCCAATCAATGTTTAAAGCAGGGTCATTATATTTAAATCCTGAATCATGATCTTTGCTGAAATAATTATCAACCTTATAATTAACCGCGGCTTCTTCAGAAATAGTCAAGTAACCATGAGCAAATCCTTTAGGAATAAAAATTGCCTTATTATTTTGTGAACTTAAAATAATAGAGAAGTATTTTGCATATGTTGTAGATTCCTTTCTTAAATCAACTACAACATCTAAAATCTCACCATAGCTAACATATATAAACTTTGACTGAGAATATGGGGCCTTTTGAAAGTGTAACCCCCTCAAGACATTTTTTTTAGAATATACCAAGTTATCTTGACAAAAACTTACTGGAGATTTTAGATTTTCGATTAATAAATCATGTCTATAGACTTCCATAAACGAACCCCTTAAATCTTTGTTTTTAATTGGTTCTATCAAAAGTAAACCCTCAAATTTAGTTTTAGTTATCCTCAATTTTCCTGATTAAATATTTTCCATAATCACTATTTATCATGTGATTAGCCATTAATAAAAATTCACTTTCACTTATATAACCTAAACTTAGGGCCAGTTCTTCGATACATGCAACTTTTTTCTTGAATTCTTTCTCATAATCATAAAAGTACCTTGAGATTTTTAAGAGTGAATCATAAGTTCCAACATCTGACCAAATAATATCCTCGTCCAATAAAATTGCGTTAAGTTTTCGATTTTTCAAAAAATAATTATTAATATCTGTTATCTCTAGTTCTCCTCTTTTACTTGGTTTTAATTTTCTTGAAATTTCTACAACTTCATTTGTATAAAAATAAATTCCACAAACAACATTTTTACCAATATTTATTTTTGGTTTTTCTATTATTTTTTCAATTTGATTATTAACATCAAATTTTATAACACCAAAATCATTAGGGTTTTCAACTTCTTTAGTAAAAATAGATGAAATACCAATTTCTAAATGTTTTTTAGCTTCATTTAATTTAGTTTTAAAATTTTTTCCAAAAAAAATATTATCACCTAATATAAGTACTACATTATCATTTGAAATAAATTTATTCCCAATTATAAATGCCTCAGCAATACCCCTAGGTTCATCCTGATTTTTATAATCTATTTTGATACCCAGTTTATACCCGTTTCCAAAAAGCTTTTTAAATCTTGGTAATTCCTCCTTTGTTGAGATAATTAAAACATCTCTAATCCCTGCCTGCATTAAAATATATAAAGGATAGTATATCATCGGCTTGTCATAGACGGGCAATAATTGTTTTGATATTCCAATTGTCAGAGGATACAACCTTGTCCCGTACCCACCTGCTAATATTATTCCTTTAACTCTTTTTTTTTGATTCATTTTTTTTTAAATACCAAGAAATTGTTTTTTTTAATCCCTTCTTGAAATCAAACTTTGGATAATAATTTAATAAGGTTTTTGCCTTTTCAATTGACGCTAAAGAGTGTAAAACATCACCATCTCTTTCTTTACCGTTTATAACTTTCAAATTCTTTAATTTATAATTATAATCCTTTAAATTTTCACGAATACCCTCAACAAGTTGATTCAAATTAGTTCTTTGACCACATGCTACATTGTATATTTGATTTAAAGCATTTTTATTTGAAGTTAGTATTGCTAAAACGTTTATTTGAATTACATTATCAATGTAAGTAAAATCTCTAGAATGAAACCCATCCCCGTTAATAATAGGAGATTCAAAATTCAAAAACGAATTAATAAATTTTGGAATAACAGCAGCGTAGGGACCGTCAGGATCTTGTTTTTCTCCGAAAACGTTAAAATATCTAAGACCAATTGTGTCTATGTTGTATAATTTATTAAAGTTTAAGGCATATAATTCGTTGACATATTTTGTTATCGCATAAGGTGACAATGGGCTACCAATATTATCCTCAATTTTGGGTAATTCTTTTGAATCTCCGTAAGTAGAACTACTTGCTGCATAGATAAACCTTTTAACATTTTGATTCTTTGATGCAACTAGCATATTTAAAAAACCTGAAATATTCACTAAATTGGTTAATATTGGATTTTTTACTGACCTGGGGACTGAACCCAATGCAGCGTGATGCAAAACATAGTCGATATTATCACAAGCCTCAATACATGTGTCTAGATCAGTAATATCTCCTTCAATTAATTCAAAATTTTTATTTGAGATTAAGTCTTTAATATTATCTTTTTTCCCAGTTGAAAAATTATCTAGACATCTAACAAAAGCTCCAGAATCTGTTAGGAACTCACATAAATTTGATCCTATAAACCCAGCACCCCCTGTTACCAAAACTTTTAAATTTTCTAATTGCTTATTCATTTAAACTGATATAATATTTAATAGTTTTTTTTAACCCGTCCAAAAATCTCACATTTGGCTCCCAATTTAAAATTGTTTTTGCCAATTCAATGTCTGGTTTTCTTCTCTTGGGATCATCGCTCGGAAGTTTCTTATATACCTTTTTTGAACTTGAGCCAGTATAATTAAGAATAGTGTCTGCAAGTTCATTAATTGTAATTTCATTTGGATTCCCAAGGTTTATTGGACCGTTATAGTTTATATCCATTGATTTTATTATTCCATCAACTAAATCAGAAACAAACATAAAACTTCTTGTCTGATTACCGTCTCCGTAAATTGTTAATTCTTCGGAATTAATAGCTTGGTTAATTAAATTAGAAATGACCCTTCCATCGTTTTTGTCCATCATTGGACCATAAGTGTTGAAAATCCTAACAATTTTAGTATTTAATTTATATTTTCTATTATAATCCATGAAAAGAGTTTCAGAGCATCTTTTACCTTCATCATAGCAAGACCTGATTCCAATTGAATTAACATTTCCCCAATAATTTTCATTTTGTGGATGGATAAGTGGGTCTCCATATATTTCACTTGTACTTGCTTGTAAAATTTTAGAGTTGCATTGTAAAGCTAGTTCAAGCATATTTATTGTTCCTAAAGTACATGTTTTTAGTGTGTGAATTGGGTCTTTTTGATAACTTGGCGGAGATGCAGGACATGCAAGGTTAAAAATTTCATCAAATTTTATCTCGTTTTTAAATTTGAAAATTATATCGTGTTTTACAAATTCGAAATTATCAAGTTTAATTAATTTTGAAATATTATCAAGCTTACCTGTACTTAGATTATCAACACAGGTCACATGATGATTTTTTTCGATTAATTTTTCACAAAGATTTGAACCAATAAAACCAGCACCGCCAGTAACTAAAATTTTTTTCATTTATGCTCTTTTACCGATTGAATCTACAATAAACCCGATCTCTTTTAATTTTATTGGATCTAATATATTTCTTCCGTCAAAAATATATTTTTTCTTAAATCCTTTACTATATATAGTTTTCCAATCATAATTAACAAATTCATCCCACTCTGTTAAAATAGCAATAACGTTAGAATCTTCGAACACGTCATAATGATTCTCTGAATAATTAATCAGACTTAATTTTTCATCGCTAATTTTAATATATTTTAAATCCTTCCTAATTTGTTTTAATTCAACTTTTGGATCGTATACATTTATTTCAATACCTTTAGACAACAACTCAGCAGCTATGTAAATTGATGCAGATTCTCTTGAGTCATTTGTGTCTTTTTTAAATGCCCAACCTAGTAAACTAACTTTCTTATTTAGTTGATTTTCATCAATAGTTTTAATTATTTTTTTTGCAAATCTACTTCTTTGGTGTTTGTTAATTATAATAACTTGATTCCAGTATTCTGCAACTTTTTTCAATCCAAGTGATTTAGCTATGTATACCAGATTTAGAATATCTTTTTGAAAACAGCTACCACCAAATGCCACTGAGGTTTTTAAAAATTTATTTCCGATCCTTGAATCCATACCTATTGCCTTTGCAACTTCATCAATATCAGCTCCAGTTTCTTCACATAGTTCAGAAAGTGAATTAATCGATGATATTCTTTGAGCTAAAAAAGCATTAGCGGTTAATTTTGATAGCTCTGATGACCATAAATTTGTTGTTAATATATTTTCTTTGGGAACCCAAGATGAATAAATATTAACTAATAAATCTGTGGCTATCTTGCCTTTCTCACTCTGTTCTCCACCTATAATAACCCTATCTGGAATTTCTAAATCTCTCATCGCTGTACCTTCAGCTAAAAATTCAGGGTTTGATAAAATCTGAAAATTAATACCATCTTTTGCATATTTGTTTAAAATCTCCCTTATCTTTTCAGAGGTTTTTACAGGAACCGTAGATTTTTCAACAATAATTTTATCTTTTTCAGAAATCATGGCAATATGTTTTGCACAACTTTCTAAATTGGTTAAATCTGCAGCATAACCTTTTCCCTCACCTTCTGTTTTTGTAGGTGTATTAACAGCAATAAATATCATTTCAGAAAGAGTTATGTATTTGTCAACATCTGTAGAGAAAAATAGATTTCTTCCTCTTGATTCGTTTACAACTTTATCAAGACCGGGTTCAAAAATCGGTAAATTTGATGAATTCCATTCGTCAATTCTTTTTTCGTTTTTATCTACAACATAAACATTAATATCTGGGTTTTTCTGAGCAATAATGGACATAGTAGGTCCACCTACATATCCAGCACCAATACAGCATATATTTTTAACCATTATAGTTTTAATTTTATTAATCTAATTGTCATTGTAAATTTTTTATTTTACTTTTTTTACTTTGTTTTTAGCATTTCCAACCAAACTCAAGTTATAAATGAAAACTCAAAACGGACGCCGCCTTGAATTGTAGAACTCAACTACATTGAAAGAGCCTATATAAGGCTGCTCCACCAGTCATTAAAATATCTTTTTTATTCATCAAAAAATTTTCTAATCATTTTAATAATATAATCCTGATTTGAATTTTCATATTCGGAATGTATTGGCAACGAAATCACTTCTTTAGAGAGTAAATCAGTATAATCTAAATTTTGCCGGTTTTTATATGGTTTTTGTCTATGAATGGGTATTGGATAATAAATCATAGAAGGAATACCTAAATCATCTAAATAAGACCTGAGCTTATCTCTTTCACCATTTAGTATTCTTAAAGTATATTGATGGTAAACATGATCCGAATTTGAAATAACTTTCGGGGTCTTAATCATATCAATTTCATTTAAAGCTTGATTATAGATATTAGCCATAACTTTTCTATTTGAATTATATTCATCTAAATATTTCAACTTGATATTTAAAATCTCAGCTTGTATAGAATCTAACCTTGAATTACAACCTATAATTTCGTGGTGATATTTAATTTTTTCTCCGTGGTTAACTATCATTTTTATCTTTTGAGCTAAATCATCATCGTTAGTAAAAATTGCACCTCCGTCACCATAACAACCTAAATTTTTAGAGGGATAAAAAGAAGTAGTTCCGATATGACCTATGGTTCCAGTAAATTTAATGTCTCCATTTGCAAATGTATATTTACAGCCGATTGCTTGAGCATTATCTTCAATAATTTTAAGATCATACTTTTTAGCAAGCTTAATAATTGGTGCCATATCACAAGATTGACCATATAAATGAACAGGCACGATTGCTTTTGTTTTATCATTTATATGTGGTTCAATCAAATCTGCTGTACTATTGAATGTTTCTAAATCTACATCACAAAAAACAATCTTAATTCCCAAAATTGCTGCAGCTTCAGCAGTAGCAATATATGTCCATGATGGACATATTATCTCGTCCCCCGGTTTTAAGTCTAAAGCCATAAATGATATTTGTAATGCATCAGTTCCATTTGCACAAGGAATTACATTTTTAACATTCAAATAATGAGATAGATTTTCGGAAAACTCCTTCACTATAGGCCCATTTACAAATCGACCTGATTCAATTGATGATATAATATTTCTGTCAATTTCATTCTTGATTTTAGAGTATTGACCCATTAAATCAACCATATTAATATTAATATTTTTCATTTATTTTTTTTACGGCTTCGCCAACGTCAGTCACAATTATAACTAACAA
>MDSW01181475.1_pt1 | contig 12301 bp, 10 predicted proteins | sample 811171 | NCBI WGS metagenome assembly MDSW01 (sample SAMN05326641, study PRJNA326480) | marine metagenome | isolation source: seawater | place: Atlantic Ocean: North West | collected 2012
CGGTTCAGCTATCAGCCAATCGATGACATTATTCCACAGCTTTTGAAAGTATCTGCCACTGCCACCATCTCCCACATTCCTGAAATTCCAGTTCCACATCGAATCAGTAGCCAACAAGGCTGTTCGACCTTTTCCAAATTCTCCGACAACTAGAAGAGGGGCATTAGACTCCTTAGAATAATTGGCCAGGACATGAGCGTTTTTTTCTGGAAGTAACCCCATATTGAAACCTTGGAGAGGAGGAAGTGAGTCCCATACTCCCATATTAAGATCTAGGTCTTTCTCCAGACTCAAAATGGGGTGCCGTAAAAGCTCCTGGTTCAATAAAGGCTGAAAAGGTTTTTCAACAAAAGATCGACTGATTTCCTCAAAACTCACCGGAAGAATTTCTTCAATAGGAGTATGCGAATAACCTCCCCCTTGAAATGAAAGATCACCGCCAATCATTAAAAAAGCTCCTCCATTTTGGACATATTTTCGGATATTACCCAGATATTTTTTGTCAATGAACGGGTCGTATTTAAAGTTCTGGAAAACAATCAAATCAAAAGAACTTAAATAGTCATCAAACAATAAATTAGAAGGAAAAGGTATCAGACTGAGTTCTGTTGTCGGAGCTTCCACATCATCGTTCATGTTTCTAAGTATGAAAAATGATAGCAAATCTACTTTAGGGTTATGAGCAAGAACCTCACGAAGATAGCGAGAGTCCCACGATGGACGGCCATTAAGATGTAAAACCCTAATTCTGTCTCGAACCACATTTATCTCAAATTCTTTTTCGTTATTAGCAAGTATGAACTCACCCGAAAACTTAGGCAGACTGAGCGAATAAATTCTTTTACCTATACTTTGAGGTATGAACTCGAGCTCTACTTCATATCGCTTCGTATCTTCGCGCACCGCAATAATCTTTGAAACTAGGATATGGCCTCCCTCCTTCAAAACCAGAGGGACGTTGCGGTTCCCCAACGACGACGAAAAGATAGTAAGTGAAATCCTTAGAGGCTGCTGAACAAAGCCGAAATCAGATGCCGAGACCGATTCGATTGCCAGATCTTTAAAACCCTCATTGCTTCCAGCTTGCAAAGTGTGAATCGGGCTACCTAAAGCCTTGATCCGCTCCATCAGACTACTAGAGATCTTACCCGACTCCTGAGTCAAATCTGCACCGTCCGAAAAAAGAAATATCCCTTGAAGATTTGGCTCAGGATATCGTTCCGCCAGCTCTTCAAACACCCTTGCAAAATCTGTAAAAGGTCGGTGAGGCTGGTAGAGGCTTTCAACCTTCCCAGCCGTCACCTTGTCGATAGCATCTGAAGCAAAATAAAAATCGACGTTAAAATCTTTTCCAAGCTTTTCCAGATAGGAAGCGTTTGTAGTAAGAGTTTTTTTTATAAGGTCAACCCTAGGAGACTCATTAGTTTTTATGGAAAGACTTTTACTATTGTCGAGCAAAACCACTATGGAGTTTTTAAGGGACTCGCTTTTACGGAATTCCAGCTCGGGTTTTAACAGAATTAAAAGTAACAGCGAAAAGGCCGCCAACCTAAGCCCAAAAAAAAGAAGCTTCCTAGGGCGGGAGTCAACTCGACTCAAACTACCCCAGAAAAACCAGAGTGCACTAGGAATCGCAATACCTAGCAATAATAAAATCTCAACGGAATCTTCCTGCAACCAATGCAGTTGCCATTGATTATAAACTTCAGAGTCGATCCCTAGTAGTTTCGCTAAACTTTTCATTTAGAATTATATCTACGCAAACGTTCAAGAATAATGGGCAAGTGAACCATATCCTTCTTATAATCTAAAGTCAGCGCATACATAATAATGTTAACGCCCAGCCGAATAGAAAGCTGCCTCTGTTTATGCCCTCCTGCGATCACATCATAATTCCATTGCCCTAACTTATTAAGCGACCAAGCGCCAGCCTGATCGTTGGAGCTGTATACCAGCACAGTCCGCCCCTTAATAGATATTCCCTGTAGATAAGGTTTAACGATGGATCTACCAGACACCGTATTTAGTAGGTAAAAAGATCTATATATAGAGTGATCGCGCTGTATCTTTCTAAGTGGGTTCTGCGGAAATAATGCCAATATCATTTTGCGGATCGAGACATCAAAAGCGGATTCGGCTTGTGCGGAGTTATCATCAATAAAAAGAAATCCTCCATAGCTCAAATAATTCCGCAAAACTTTCAAATCTTTTTCTGGAAAAGGATCAAATTCCTGATCCCCCCCCATGTAGATGAAAGGATGTCGGAATAATGCAGGATCAGAGATGTTTAATTCTATTGGTTCTCGATTGACTTCAATAGATGTTCGGCGTGTAACCTGAGCTAAAAGACTTCGCAGGGCTTCCGGTCGAGGGTTATCATTACCCCCCTGATACTTGATCCAGGGAAGGGTCAGGCTAGAAAAACCGGCAATAGCAGGGGAAATGTTTTTTTCTCCTAAAACGAGAAAAATCACCAGAGTTAATATAGTTAAAATCTTTTGCACCTTTTTAAAACGCCTCTAATAGTTCAATGTTTAATGCTTCGCAGCTTACAGACTCTATTATGTTACTAAGTATGGTCGCATCATCTATTAGGAATAATTCTTTTTGTACGTCAACACTCCCTAAGGTAGACTTAACATCATATTAACAATAAACTTTTAACAAATAAAACTTATGCCACGAATCGTCTTGCTAAACCCCGGCCCTGTTAATGTAACTGATCGGGTCAGAAAGGCTCTCCTATTGCCCGACCTCTGTCATCGGGAAAAAGAATTCTCAATGCTCATGGAAACGATTCGCAAAAAATTGCTCAAGGCTTTTGATATCGAAAAAGAATACACCTCCGCCTTAGTATCAGGTTCAGGGACAGCAGCACTGGAAATGGCCGTCTCTTCCTCTTTGAGCCCAGGCAGATCAATGCTGGTCATCCAAAACGGAGTCTATGGTGAGCGCATTAGCAAAATCTGTGAAGTTTACCAGTTCCGTCAACACACTATTCAATTAAATTGGGGAGAACCACCAAGCCTAGAGAACATTGAAAATGAGTTAAAGCAAAACCCTGATATAGAAGTGGTAGCTCTGGTGCATCATGAAACAACGACTGGGCTTTTGAATCCTTTGGAAGAAGTAGGTAAACTTGCTCGGCGTTATGAAAAGGTCTTTTTGGTTGACTGCATCAGCAGTCTGGCAGGAGATTCAATCGATTTTAGATCTTGCCCTATTGACATTGCCGTCGGCACCGCCAACAAATGTGTTCAAGGTTTTCCCGGTGTATCTTTCGTCCTATTTCGAAAAAAAGAATTAAAACGTTTACGCGAAATTCCCGAACGAACTCTTTACTTAAACCTGACACGTTATCACAAAGCTCAGGAAGCAGGCGGTATATTGTTCACTCCAGCAATTCCTGCTTATTACGCCCTCGATGTTGCACTCGACGAGCTGATCGAGGAGACAGTTACGGGCCGAATTAAACGCTACGCTAAAGCAGCTCAGTTACTACGCACAGGGTTTAGAGAAATTGGTTTGGAGTTTTTGATTCCCGAAAACTGGCAAAGTAATTGCCTTACCAGCTTGCACCTTCCAAGAGACCTTAACTATGAAAAACTTCATGACGAGTTAAAGACTAAAGGATTCGTCATCTATGCAGGTCAAGGTAACCTTAGCGAAAATATTTTCCGCGTCGCCAATATGGGAGATATCACCCACAAAGAGTTTGAGCGATTTCTAAAAACCTTGGAATCAATCCTGCTCTAGGCGTAGATATGAAGCTAAAAGAGAGAGTTTAAACTCTCTCTTGACTGTACAATACCTCCAAAAAGTATGACTTAGGATAAAAAAACGGTTTGTAACTAGCGAAGTCTATTAAATGACGGTTCTTAAGAGTAAGGACTTAAGCTTCTGAAACATCCAACCATTTGAAGTTCTGGGTAGGGAGTATAGGGTAAACTGTGAAAAGCGGAGTGTTGTAGGGAACTATAGCCGTTTCAGTTCCAGGGCTGAGAGTTAGGTGAATGTTAACGAAATTAAAACTCATCCCCTCCTGCCAAGGAAGAGAAGTATTTTCAACATAAGCGGGAACCTTATCTGCAGCGTGGCTACGAACCATTAGACCCGAACCACCTTCAAGCCCATACTCGTAAAGATCCGGTGATCCCTGAATGAGAACCGACACCTGACTGGCATCAAACCATACTTTAAAATTCGAGACTACCTGAACATAGGGGCCCAAAGTGCCTGTTCGCTCTAGCACCGCACGAGGATAAGCATATTCCACTGGAACTTCAGGCGTCCCCGGATAATTAAGAGCTTGGAACTCTTGCTCCTTAATTCGGGAAACCGAAAGAAATATCAAATTCGGATCATCCATAGAAATATCAAGAATCTCGCCATCCTGAAAGCTACATATCTTTCCCATCTCAAATCCTAAAGGAAACGAGTAACCCATCTTACAGTAATAGGCCCGCATCCCAGCATCCAACGGATCATCGGGTTTTCTGCTGATTTTGATATCAAACGGCATCATCAAATGAAAAGCATTTGTTCGCGCATTCATGAACGGACCACATGCACCAGGGTATTCCCGCTGTACCTTTGGGTTATCAGGCTCGAACTTTCTCGGTCCACCACCAAAATGTTGAGCTGTTTTCTCCTCCTTACTCAAACCAAACTTTTCCTGATAATAGACAGAAGCCCGCTTCTGGGCAATATCTAGAAAATAGTTTGGCGCTTCGGTCTGAACTACCAGGCGTTGCTTTTCCGGACTACCAGTTTTGGCAGGCCGCATCGCTTCATTATATAAATTTATCTCTGCAGTAGTCTTTTTGATATCCTGCTCAATCTGGCGGGTTAGTTGCGGATTGTTATAGGTAGTTTTATTAACCAGCTCCAACGCTCGGTTAAGCATTTCCAGCTTAAGATTATAGCGTTTTGGCTCCTGAGCCAAAGCCTGAATCGTAGCCATAACCAGACTAAACTGTTCCTCCGGCAAAAAACCTACCGAATCGAAATCTGTTTCACGGATGAAATCTAGTGCCATGGGACCAAATGCTTCTTCTTGTCGAAGCCCCAGAGTGAGGAGGTAGTTAAGATATGCCCGTGACTCATTAATATCCACAAAGTTCTCCGTCGAATAATACTTTAAAAAGGACATCTTGCAGGGAAATATCCCGATTCGCAAGTCATTTTGTGGGAAAACTCACGCATACATATTTCATGCTAATTTGTAATATTTAATCAGAGTTGCAAATAGAACGGAAATGCTATAAAACACACCATAATTATTGATTTAACACGGGTTTTTTAACACTCAGATTAGTTGCCAGAACCCTTAGACCTTCCTATGGAAATTGTAATCAATTTTAACGATATGAACTGGTCGGCAATTGGACCGGAACTTATCATCTTAACCACTGCCTTCCTCATTCTTTTGGCTGGACTTAAAAAAAGTTTGAACACGCTCTCTTTTCTATCAAATATTTCGCTGATTGGAGTTGTCGCGGCATTTCTATTCACCCTAAGCCTTTGGAGTGGAGCACCAACAGCAGAAAGTGGAAATAGTTCGGGAATATTTAGTGGGTCCTTGATTCACGATCGGTTTTCTCTGGCCTTTAATCTGATATTTCTACTAATGTCCGTATTTGCCATTTTTGGTTCAGCTCGTTATCCCCAGGAAAACCATGAAAACAAAGCGGAATATTTCACCCTTCTTCTTATGGCAGTCGCTGGCATGATGTTTATGGCCAAATCCGGTAATCTGATTACGATATTCATCTCCTTAGAGCTGTTTTCCATTGCACTCTATATTCTTTGCGGCTTTTCTGCGAAACACGGATCGGGAAAAGAAGGACCTCATAGCAACACAGAATTAACTTGGGGAACTCTGGCCTCGCAAGAGTCGACTGTTAAGTATTTACTGACCGGAGCATTTGCCTCTGCTATTCTGGTCTATGGTATGGCTTTGATTTACGCAGGCAGCGGCACAACGGAAGTTAGGATGATTGGACAACTCATTCACGAAAACCCCTACACTAGAAACACACTGGTTTATATAGGTATGGGGCTGATGTTTTGTGGGTTAGCGTTTAAAATTTCTCTAGTACCTTTTCATTCGTGGACTCCAGATGTTTATCAAGGTGCCCCCACACCCATTACCGGGTTTATGTCGGTTGCGACCAAGGCAGCAGCCTTCGCAGTGATCGCCCGTATTTTTTTTGTCGCCCTCCCAGAACTAGGAAAGGTCTGGATGCCCATTCTATTTGGCATATCAGTTCTGACTATGTTAGTAGGAAATACCGCAGCCATTTTTCAGGATGATCTAAAAAGAATGCTCGCCTATTCCGGTGTTGCGCATGCAGGATACCTACTAATAGGTATCGTCACTAATACCAATGAGGGAATGGCAAGCATTTTATTCTACCTTTCAGTTTACCTGTTTATGAATATCGGAGCCTTTGCGGTAGTATTTATCATGGAAGGAGAGGGACAGGAAGGCAACTCCATCAATAGGTTCAAGGGACTCGCTAAAAAGAACCCTCTACTAGCAGCAGCTATGAGCTTGTTTATGGTATCTCTGGCTGGGTTTCCACCCACAGCTGGTTTCTTCGGAAAATTGTTCGTATTCTACGCCGCAGTCAAACAAGGTTATATTCTCATAACTGTCATGGCAGTTATAGCCAGCATCATTTCCGTATACTTTTATCTCCGTGTGATCGTTATGATGTATTTTCACGAAGATGAAAACGCTCCACAACCAGTTATCCATAAAGGTATGGGAGCTTTAATCACTGCCAGTTGTTTGGTGGTCGTAGCTATAGGATTGTTTCCCTCGTTTCTCATGGAATTGGCACGAGGTGCTATTCCCTTTTAGTCTATTACCCTCTCTCCCTTCTATTTTTTTGTATAGCTGGGCTTCTGGTTGAACCTGTTTCTCTGACTAAACTTTTTAAGGTAGCTAAAATTTAGCGAGACCACATGACGACCTTTCGGTTCTTCATTTTTGTATTTTCTCTATTGCTTTTCGCCTGTGGTCCCAAAGAAGACTCGTTAGAGGGAAGGTTTATAATTTATTCTAAACAAGTTGAAGATAATCCAGATAATCCAAAAGGTCTCTATGAATTAGGAAAAGTTTATATCGAGAAGAAGGAATATCAAGCTGCTCTCAAGCAGCTTAATAAAGCCACTCGCTTAAAAAAAGATTATGGTGAGGCTTATCGTGAAAAAGGAATTGCCCTTTTTTATTTAAGAAAATTTCTGGATTCTGAAAAGGCTATCCTGAAATCATTCAAACTGAATCCCGCACAACCCAATATTGCTACTGACCTTGGCTCCATTTACCTTACAAATGGCAGCTTAAATAAGGCCTTTCTATACCTTAAAGTCGCACAAAAAAGGGAAAACAATCTACATATAGTCTTCAATAATCTGGGTGCGGCGTATGCCAAAACAGGAGAAAACAAAGAGGCATTAAAAATCTGGGAGCAGGCTTTGCAAATAAATCCTAACATCCCTGAAACCCATGTAAATATGGGAGTGAGCTATGAAAAAATGGGGGATAAGAAAAAAGCCCTAATCGCTTATCAAAAAGCTCTCAAGCTAGACGAGTCTAATGCAATGGCACACTTCAATCTCGGAGTAATTTACGCAAAAGAACAGAACTTTCAGAAGGCTGTCAAAGAATGGGAGACCGCTTTAAGTCTCGAAGCAAGAGATGAAAACATTCTGAACAGTCTGGCTTGGGTCTATGAAAAATTAGGAAGGAAAAAAGAGGCACTCGTCATGCTTAGCGACTCAATTAAGCTAAGTCCTTATGCTGCAAAAACATATTTTTCTTCAGGACGTATCAAATACGACTTGGGAGATAGTGATGGCGCTATTAAATCGTTTAAAAAAGCTACTCTCCTCGACCCTGTATATGGGAATGCGTATTACAGAATGGGACTAGCCTTCAATTCCCAAAACCAGGCTTATAATGCCATTTCCAATCTTCTTATCGCTGAAATTATTTATCACAAAACCATGAAAATGAAACTATTCGAAAATGTCCAGACTAAGCTAAAATCCTTATTCGAAAAACACCAGACCGAACGGAAAGAATTCAGAGATATACAGCTGCCTGAAGCACTTAAAGGTTACGACATAAACCAACGTCAAAACCAGATTCGCACATCGAAGGAAAAATAAACTTTACCGACTCAAAAAGAATGTTACGGGCCCATCATTCACCAACTCCACCTGCATATTTGCCCCAAACTGACCCTCTTTAACGGTCAACCCTGATTCGGCAACTTTTTCGATAAATTGGCGATAGAGGAATTTTGCTTCTTTAGGTTGAGCGGCATTATCAAAACTTGGCCGTTTGCCTTTAGTACAATCTCCTGCGAGAGTAAACTGAGAAATAACCAGCACATCCCCGGATACATCTAGGCATGACAAGTTCATCTTACCCTTGTCATCTTGAAAAATTCTTAACTTTAATGCCTTGTCGACAAGATAATTTACCTTGTCAGAGTTATCCTGTTTTTCCACACCAAAAAAAATTAGCAGTCCTTGAGAAATTTTGGCGACAGTTTGCCCCTCTATATAAACTCCAGCATTCGCCACTCTTTGCAGAACCAGTTTCATTAAGTGTCAACGAGCACGGAAGAATCTAGAAGCTGAGCCATCTGCCCCTATTAGGGCTTTCACCTCAGCAAAACATTTCGGGCAATGCCCTTCATAAGCATTACCTTCTTTATTCAAATAAATACGTTGGTAGATATTACAACACTCAAACATAATACCGAGAAATTTTTTTTGTGTTTCTTTCATTACTTTGCCAGCCTCGAGCCAGGAGCTTTCGCTTGAAAAAAAGATGTCAAAATAAAAAAATAATTTATTATCCTGCTCCTTAATCGATCAAACTTTACTATCATCTTATTTTATCTAGAGCACGAACCTTGTATTCGATAAATATTTTATGAGGAATACGGAGTGCTTTGGTAATTCGCCTAACTTCCTCTGCTTCCTCATGGACCATTTCCCCATCGGCTATACAAACCTCAAAAAGACATTCCATTAAATGTATACGATCATTGTATGAGACTATACGGTTAATCTCTGCAGTCACCTCGTAAAAATCAAAACCCTGAAGAGCCTGTTCCTCTACGACTTCAAACAATAGAGTTAACTCTTTTCCTGCTAAAGAAAACTGATCAGTCAGGCAAAGCTTCAAAGCCTTTTTTTCTGCCAGGTCAAAATGGCCATCAACATGAGCAACCGCCGCCATCATTGTACCCAGAAGACAAATAAGATAGAGCCTTTCATCAGTTAAATTAGTAGGAATTTGCGAATGTGTATTTTTAAGTTCAATTTTTTTCAACACACCACGTTTGAAATATTTTTCGATATCCGGGTTCAAATCCCGTGCATGTTTAAAAATTGTCCTTTGTAATAGGTTTCTGATTCGTCCAAAAGACCTTTTGGTATGAGAAGATTTTTCCAGCCATTCAGAAAACTGGTTCACTAACTCCCTCTCATCACTTTTCATTCTCTTATCCGCCTGAACCATACTCTCCAAAGCACCCATGATCTCTTTCTTTTCCTTGGGAGAAGACAATTCCGCGATCATCTGACGATACAGCTCATCTTTTTCTTGTTTTGCAATCGGAGACAAGAGATACGGCTTTAATTCATCTAGTTCATGTTTTTCTAGATCAAATTTTCTATAAAATTTTTTAAAAATATTAATTTCAGATTGCGAAATCTCACCGTCTGCCCAGGCAATAGTCGTCAGAACTTTAAGAAAAGTCATTTTTTTAAATTTTGACATAGCATTTTCCTCAATCGAAACGGTTCAGCCAAATCCGGCTCCTACCCGGCGTTGGCGATAGAGCAAAAAGATCCAGGAACCCATCCTGATTAACATCGGCAAAAGCCATCTTCTTGAAAAAACGAAAACGAGGTAGACGCCTATCGGTTTGATTAGTGAATCCCCATCGCCCTCTACCCTGTAAATAATAAACTCCTTTTGAGGTCAAGATCAAGATATCAGGTTTCGTGTTTCCATTCGCATCTAAGAGGTAAGCTTTATAAGAAGGAAAGCGAGGTAGTATCTTATGTGATCGCTTTTTAAAATGCCCACCCCCCGTATTTTCTAAGAAATAAGTAGTCTCTCCAGGGTAAGCCCTATAAGGTTTTTTGATAGATTGATTGACCACTAAAAGGTCATTATCACCATCGCCATCAAAATCAGCCCAGTCGGCATGCTGGCTATCATCAATAATACGAGGGACGTGGGATGCCGTGCGGTCTTCAAACCTCCCTATTCCATTATTGATCAAAAGCCGATTCTGTCCTCTTGCATATATCAAAAATATATCTATCACTCCATCACCATCATAATCGGCAAAAGAGACATCTCGAATTCCTTTAGGCAGTTTAGGCATGAGTAAAGCCGTTAAATCCTCCAACTTTCCATCACCTTTATTAACAAACAAGTGGGCTTGATGACGAGCAGGTTCTCCATCGGTACCCAGAACTCTTTTACCAAAATAAAAAAGATCTCCATCTCCATCCTGATCTAGGTCACCAGATACAACCTTATTTACTCCACTTCTAAGAGGGTAAGAACCTACCTTATCCTTGGTGTAAAAATAGCCACTCTTATTATTAAACAGGATTTGAGTAAACACCTTTCCTGAGGCCTGCATAACGAGAACAAGATCATCAGCTCCATCACGATTCAAATCTATTGCTGTAAAAGAAAGGATGACACCTTTCATTTGATTGGTCCACTGTCCCAAGTCTTTTTGAAGGAAATTATTTCCCCCTTGATTTAAGAAGCCTCGCAACTTAGATTCACCTGACTTTGCCTCACTGAGAACCATCAGGTCTGGGTATGGGTTTTGGTCTCCACGAAAAAACATAACCTGTTTTGGAGAGAAACTTTTTGGTAGAAGCCATTTCCTGGTCACATTATGAAAGCGCTGGCTAGCAGGGTTTTCCGCAACATGGGATGATGAACCCCCACACCCATTAAGAAGTGTCAGCAGGAGTAAGACTCTTATAAAGTCTTTAATCAAAAAAGGATTTGAGAAATGCTTCCTGGGATAAGTCAATTTGTAAGCCCTCATAGGCGGCTATACTTTCTGGAAAAAACTGACGGGATTCCGCTTCAATTTGTTTGATAAAGTTATCATCGTGAGAGGGGTCGTGGTGAAACAAAACTAGTTTTTTAACATTCGCCGCTTCTGCAACTTTAACCCCTTCCCGCATAGTGCTATGTCCCCATCCTTTGCGGGAAAACTGACCGTTGAGGCCATAATACTCATCCTCTGTATATTGAGCGTCATAAATTAAGACATCCGCATCCTTAGAAAGTTCGATCAGGTTTTTATTAGGTCTGTCCTCATAATGCTCGCAATCAGTGGAAAACACCATAGTTTTTCCTTGATAGTCAATTCGATAAGCATAACAACCGTTAGGGTGAAGTAAAGGAGCCAAAGTCACCTTGTAACTATTACCTTCAATGACATCTCCCGGCTTAACATCATGATACGTAATTTTCGAGCCAAACAAATCGGTTTTAACAGGAAAATAAGGTGGGGCCATTTGCTGATTCAAAACTTCTTTAATAGTAGTCGGTAAACTGGTGCCTCCAAAAACACGAAACTCATTACCGGGAATAAAAAAAGGGCCGAAAAAAGGAAAGCCTTGTATATGATCCCAGTGAACATGGCTGAACAAGATCGTTGCCTTAAGTGGCATCTCCTTCATCAGAGCCATACCGAGATCACGGACACCCGTTCCCGTATCAATAATGATCAACTCATCACCGCAACGAACCTCAACACATGTCGTATTGCCCCCGATACCAGCTGTTGTCGGGCTTCCTGAAGCAATACTTCCTCTAACTCCCCAAAATTTTATCTGCACACCGTCATCCTAATTCTGATTCTTAATAAATCAGCTTATTCTCAGTTTAAGCTGACACATCTCTCTAAAGAGAAATTTCAATCCAGTCTGGTGTATACAAAAGCCTTTATCCCGTCTCAAAAAACAAAAATGCATTATAAACAATCCACCAGGAGGCAACAATTAATTCGCGAAAAGAAAGAGTATATATGCTTTTTGTAAGCTATAAAAAAACAAGTAGGCAAAAAAATCTCTGCTAATACCTATTCACTCTCCTGTAAATATTTTTCAACCAACTCCATTTCCAAAGAACTCAAGGGCCCCGATTTCCATGACCCTGAAAAAGTTTCCCGAAAACCATCTTCAAAACACTGGGCTAATTTCCCCCATTCCAAGTTAACCGGCAAAA
>MDSW01032134.1_pt1 | contig 12299 bp, 10 predicted proteins | sample 811171 | NCBI WGS metagenome assembly MDSW01 (sample SAMN05326641, study PRJNA326480) | marine metagenome | isolation source: seawater | place: Atlantic Ocean: North West | collected 2012
AACTTAAGAGCAACAGGATTGTTTAATCCATTAGAGAAAAAAGCTTTTTTACAAAAACCAGATGTAGCACATTTAAAACCTAGATTTGAAGATTGGTCTTTAATTAAAGCTCAAGCATTGATAACTGGAAAAGTTGAATTTAAAGATGAAAAAGTTAGGGTTGAATTTAGATTGTGGGACGTACTGGCTGCGAGAGAAATTTTAGCTCTAGCTTTTACAACGGTTCCAAATAATTGGAGAAGGATAGGTCATATAATTTCTGACAAAATTTATGAGAGATTAACAGGTGAAAAAGGATATTTTGATACGAGAATTATTTATGTATCTGAAGAGGGTCCAAAAACAAAAAGAATTAAAAAACTTGCTATCATGGATCAAGATGGTTTTAATATAAAATATTTAACTTTAGGTAATGAGTTAGTTTTGACTCCAAGGTTTAATCCAACAAATCAGATGGTAACTTATTTATCTTATTTTAAAAATCTTCCGAGAGTTTATTTGCTTGATATTGAAACAGGAATACAAGAGGTAGTAGGAGATTTTCCAGGAATGACATTTGCACCAAGATTTTCACCAGATGGAAAAAAAATAATTATGAGTTTTGCTAAAGACGGAAATTCGGATATTTATACAATGGATTTAGAAAATCGAATTGTAGAGAGAATTACAAATCATCCATCAATTGATACTTCTCCATCTTATTCTCCAGATGGAAAATTTATAACATTTAATTCAGATAGAAGTGGCTACCAACAAATTTATGTAATGAAAAGTGACGGATCAAGAGTAAAAAGAATTTCATTTGGAAATGGTCTTTATGGAACACCGGTATGGTCACCAAGAGGCGACTTAATTGCATTTACTAAACTTCATAAAGGAAAATTCTATATAGGTGTTATGAGAACAGACGGTTCAGGGGAGAGACTATTGACTGAAAATTATTATCAAGAGGCTCCCTCATGGTCTCCAAACGGTAGAGTTTTAATTTTTTATAGAGAAACGAAATCAAATAGTGATGGTGAAGGGTTTTCAGCAAAACTTTGGTCAATCGACTTAACAGGGTACAATGAAAGACAGGTTATAACAGAAACCGACGCTTCGGACCCATCTTGGTCCTCATTACTAAGCAATTAGCAAGTATAACCTTATATTTTTCAATATTTTCAGTTGATTTCTTATCTTGAAAGATTTATTTAGTTGTGAAACTAATAGTTTTATAAAAAGAATTTAAGGAGCAGTATGATATTTAAAAAATCAACTTATAATTTAATCTTGGCTTCGATTTTTGCTTTATTGCTATCTGCATGTGCACAACAAGCAGCAAAGATTGATTCTCAAATACAAGGCGATGTATATACAGGAACAGATACAGTAGAATATTTAGCGGATGGAGTTCCAGACAGAGTGTTTTTTGCTACCAACGAGTCAGTGTTAACTACTGCTTCAAGAGACACATTAAGAAAACAAGCAGCTTGGTTAAGAAAAAATTCTGACATTAACGTTGTTCTAGAAGGTCACGCTGATGAAAGAGGAACTAGAGAATATAACTTAGCATTAGGTGAAAGAAGAGCAAACGCAGCTAAAGACTATTTAATGACATATGGTATATCAGAAAATAGAATTTCAGTAATTAGCTACGGTAAGGAGAGACCAGTGGACTCTGGATCAAATCCATTAGCTTGGTCAAAAAATAGAAGATCTGTAACAGTAAAAGCTAATTAAAGAAAATATAATAATAAATCATTTAAGACCCATTACTTTAAAAAATTTAGAGTGATGGGTCTTTTTTTTGCCATCATTATATCTAAAAACTATTAAGTATAATGAATATAAGATTTGTTTTAAAATTTTTAATAATTGGTTTTTTTCTTAAATTCGGAATTAGTTCAGCTTATTCTGATAATCATAATGTTTTACAAATATTAGAGGCTTTGCAGCAAGATATAAAAACTTTAGAAAGAGCTGTCTATTCAGATTCTTTTGAAAATAATAATGTTAATAATGAGAGCGGGACATTTACTGGAGATGGATCTGAGGAGGCCTTAACAAGACATCTTTTAAAATTATCTGAGATTGAAAATCAGTTTAGAGATTTAACAAATAAATTTGAGGAAATTAATTTTAAGCTTGATAAACTTTCTAATAGATTGACGAAATTACAATCTGATAATCAACTTCGTTTTGAGCAAGTTGAAAAAACACTAGGAAATGTAGTGAGCTCGGATGTCTCAAATTTAAGTGAAAATGTTTCAAATGAAGAAAAGATTTTACCAGGTACATCTGAACCACAAGATTTAGGAAGTATATCTTATAAAGATATGACAACATCAGCAACAACTCAGCAAACTCAATCTGTGGACTCAACTTCAACAGTGCTTTTAGAAAGTGTAGAAAGTATTGAAAAATTATTACCTGAAGATACACCAGAAAAACAATATGAGTTTGCAACAAGTTTTTTAAAAGTTGGAGATTACAACACTGCTGAAAGAGCTTTAAAAGAATTTGTACAGACTAATCCAAGTCACCAACTTGCTGGAAACGCACAGTATTGGTTTGCAGAAACATTTAGAATAAGACAATTATATGTAGATGCAGCTTCAGCTTATTTAGAAGGTTATCAAAAATATCCAAAAAGTGAAAAAGCTCCTGACAATTTATTAAAATTAGGTGTATCATTAGTACAAATTGGAGAAAAAGATCAGGGCTGTATTATGATTACAAGCTTAGAAAAAGAATATCCTGATGCATCACAATCCATCCTTCAAAAAGCTAAATATGAAGAAAAAAAGTTTGAGTGCAAAAAAAATAATACCTAATAATTTGAATTTTAAAACAAGTCTTAAAAATAAAAAAATATTAAGAATTTATAACAATTTTGAAAAAAACTTTAAAAAATTAAATATTCAAAATAAGGTTGCCGTATCAGTTTCTGGTGGACCTGATAGTATGGCCCTATGTTTTCTTATTTGTTGTTATAAATCTAAAAATAATAACAAAATCAAACCTTTTTTTTATATTGTTGATCATGGTCTTAGGAAAGGTTCAGATGAAGAAGCTAAAGAAGTCAAAAATCAACTTAAAGATAAAAAAATCAATTTAAAAATCCTTAGGTGGAAAGGAAAAAAACCTTCTTCAAATATACAAAGTATAGCAAGACAAAAAAGATATGAAATTTTATTTAAGGAGTGTAAAAAATTAAATATTAAAACTATACTAACCGGGCATCATCAAAATGATATATATGAAACATTTTTTATCAGATTATTAAGAGGATCAGGTACCGAAGGCCTTTCATCTTTTGTAGATCCAAAAAAAATTTTTATTTTTAATAACAGTTTAGTTACTGTAGCAAGACCTCTGCTAAATATTAAAAAAAAACATTTAATTTATATAGCTAAAAATATTTTTAATTTTTATGTTGATGATCCATCTAATGAAATGAACAAATTTCAAAGAGTTAGATTAAGAAAATTAATTTCAAATCTAGAAATACAAGGGTTAGATTTCGATAAATTAAACTTAACACTAAAGAATCTTGCATCTTCTAACAATGCAATTAATGAAATAGTAGATAATAATATTTCTAAAAATGTCGTATTCCATAGAAATAAACTTTTGATAGCATCTAAATTTTTTTCACTTCCAGATGAAGTAGTTTTTAGATCTTTGTCAAAATTGATTAAAAGAATAAACAAAAAGGACTATCCTCCCAGAGGTAAAAAAATAATTTACCTTCTTAAAGAATTTAGAAATAAGGATCAATTTAAAGCGACATTAGGTGGCACAATTATCGAAAAAATACATAATTCTGTGGTAGTTAGTAAAGAAAAAACAAAAAAACGTTAAATTTGCCACAATTTAACACTTGTTTAATTTATAATAATTCTTAATTAGGTTATATATTTATTTATGAATTTAAAAAATCTAGCGATGTGGGCAATAATAGTCCTATTAACTATAGGGCTATATAATATGTTTAAAAATCCACAAGGATCATTTAATCAAAAAAATAATATTATATTTTCAGAATTTTTATCCGAGGTAGAAAATGGCCGAGTAGTTCAGGTAGAGATTCAGGGAAATAATGTAAATGGTATTTTTTCAAATGGGCAAAAATTTTCCACTTACGTACCAAATGATCCAAATTTGATTGAAAAATTATCTGACAAGGGAGTAAGTATTTCAGCTTCTCCATTAGAGGAAAAAATGCCATCTCTTCTAGGTGTACTTTTATCTTGGTTTCCAATGCTCCTTTTAATTGCGGTTTGGATTTTCTTTATGAGACAGATGCAAGGAGGAAAAGGTGGAGCAATGGGCTTTGGCAGATCTAAAGCAAAGTTAATGAATGAACTTAAAGGAAAAGTTACATTTAAGGATGTTGCGGGAGTTGAAGAAGCAAAAGAAGAAGTGGAAGAAGTTGTTGAATTCTTAAAAGACCCAAGAAAATTTAGTAGACTTGGAGGAAAAATTCCAAGAGGATGTTTATTAGTTGGACCTCCGGGTACAGGCAAAACTTTACTAGCAAGAGCTATTGCTGGCGAAGCGGGCGTTCCATTCTTTACAATTTCTGGTTCAGACTTTGTTGAAATGTTTGTCGGAGTAGGAGCATCAAGAGTTAGAGATATGTTTGAACAAGGAAAAAAACATTCTCCATGTATTATTTTTATAGATGAAATAGACGCAGTTGGCAGAAGTAGAGGTGCGGGCCTTGGTGGAGGCAACGATGAGAGAGAACAAACATTAAACCAGCTTTTAGTTGAGATGGATGGTTTTGATACCAATGAAGGGGTTATAATAATAGCAGCAACTAATAGACCGGATGTTCTCGACCCGGCTCTGTTAAGACCAGGAAGGTTTGATAGACAAGTAGTTGTCTCAAACCCTGATATAATTGGAAGAGAAAAAATACTAAAAGTTCATGCTAAAAAGATCAATATGTCTCCTGATGTAAATTTGAGAACTGTAGCAAGAGGCACACCAGGATTTTCAGGTGCAGATCTAGCAAATTTAGTAAATGAAGCAGCATTATTAGCTGCGAGAAAAAATAAAAGAATTGTTACTTATCAAGAATTTGAAGATGCTAAAGACAAAGTAATGATGGGAGCTGAGAGAAGATCAATGGTTATGACAGAGGATGAAAAGAAACTAACAGCTTATCATGAAGGTGGACATGCTTTAGTATCATACAACATGTTACCTCATTATGATCCGATACATAAAGCAACTATAATACCAAGAGGTAGGGCATTAGGAATGGTTATGAATTTACCTGAGAGAGATAAACACGGATATTCAATTAAATATCTTAAAGCTAGATTGGCTGTTTGTTTTGGTAGAAGAGTTGCTGAAGAATTAATATTTGGAAAAGATAATATTACAACAGGAGCGGGTGGAGGAAATGGTTCAGATATAAATCAAGCTACTCAGCTAGCAAGAGCAATGGTTACAAAATATGGTATGAGTGAAGAAATGGGACCAGTTGAATACGGAGAAAACCAAGAAGAAGTATTTTTGGGAAGATCTGTTACTCAAACACAAAGTGTATCTGAGGCTGTAGCTCAAAAAATTGATAAAGAGATCAGGAAATTAGTAGATGAAGGATATAATCATGCTAAAAAAATACTAACAGATAAAATTGAAGATCTACATAAAATTGCAAAAGCACTTTTAACCTACGAAACTTTAACTGGTGAAGAAATAGAAGATATCATTAATAAAAACAAATATCCTGAGACTAAGCAAGATCTTGCAAAAGATGATGAAAATAAAGACTCAGCCCTTGGATCTATTGGACTAAAACCAAAAATTGTTCATTAATAAATGGTAAAATATTACACACGAGCGTGTAATTTTTATTATGGCCAGATTTCTAAAGATAAAATAAATAAAAAAAAAAGCCTCCCGCTAAACGGAAACAAATTAATTTCATTTGATTCAATTGAATTGATTACTAGAAAAAAAAAGAGATTAATTAAAATAAAAAATATTAAATCACTCCGATCTAATGTAAAAAAAAAAATTCTAAAAGATTTAAAAGAAATTACTAAAATAAAAAAAATAAAAAAAATAAAATTTAAGCCCTTTCCATTATTAATGGGTATATTAAATGTAACACCGGATAGTTTTTCAGATGGAGGAAAGTATTTAAAATCAAAATCTGCTAATAGACAAATAAATAAATTAAAAAAAGAAGGAGCTGAAATTATCGATATTGGAGGAGAGTCAACGCGACCAAATTCAAATACAATAGATGATAATATTGAGTGGAATAGAGTTAAATCTAAAATAAAATATGCAAAAAAAAATGGTATCTTTGTTTCCTTAGATACCAGAAAAAGTTTAGTTTTAAAAAATTCTTTACCTTTAAAAGTTAATATGCTCAACGATGTTTCAGGATTAAATTTCGATGATAAAATGATAAGTATATTAAAAAAAAGTAAAATTCCTTTTGTTTTACATCATATGCAAGGAACACCAAAAACGATGCAAAAAAATCCTAAATACAAAAATGTTACTTTAGACATATATGATTTTTTTGAAAAAAAATTAAAATCCATAAGGGCAAATAAAATTAATCATAATAATATAATTTTAGATCCCGGGATTGGTTTTGGTAAAAATTTGAAACATAATATTACTTTATTAAATCAAATATCCATTTTTCACTCACTAGGATTTCCTGTAATGTTAGGTATATCAAAAAAAAAATTTATAAAAGATATAGCGGGCACTAACGATAGTAAGTATAGAGCTGGGGGAACAGCTTCATCAAGTATTCACTCACTCATGCAAGGAGTACAAATATTGAGAGTACATGATGTAAATGAAATTAAACAGTCAATAAAAGTTTTTAGTAAAATTATTTTTAACAAATGAGTAAAAGATATTTTGGAACAGATGGTATAAGAGGAACTGTAAATCGAAACAAAATTAATGGTGATATGTTTTTTAAGTTTGGCCTAGCTGCTGGTACTTACTTTAGAAATTTGAAGAAAAAAAAACAAACTGCAATTATAGCTAAAGACACAAGGTTGTCCGGATATACCTTGGAACCCGCTATTGTATCAGGATTAGCATCAGCGGGAATGCATGTTTTTACACTTGGTCCATTGCCAACGAATGGTCTAGCTATGCTTACCAAAAAAATGAATGCAAATTTAGGAATAATGATTACCGCATCTCACAACCCCTTTTACGATAATGGACTAAAACTTTTTGGCCCCGATGGGTTAAAACTTTCTGATAGAATCGAAAAAAAAATTGAAAAGTTAATCGACACTAAAATTTCAAAAAACTTAACCGCACCAAGTGTATTGGGGAGAGTAAAGAGATTAGAGGATGCAAATGACAATTATATAAATATTTTAAAAAGTAAATTCCCAAAAAAATTTTCGTTAAAAGGTCTTAAGATAGCTATAGATTGTGCAAATGGAGCCGGTTATAAGTCTGGTCCAAAAATACTCAAATCATTAGGTGCTAAAGTTTATCAAATTGGAACTTCCCCAAATGGCTTAAACATCAATTTAAATTGTGGATCAACCTTTCCAAATACAATTAAATCCTTTTCAAATCAAAAAAAAGTTCACCTTGGAATTTCTTTAGACGGAGATGCAGATAGAATTATAATTTGTGATGAAAAAGGAAAAATAATTGATGGAGATCAGATTATGGCAATGATTGCTTTGCGATGGAAAAAAAAAAAAATTTTAAAAGGAGGGGTAGTGGGAACATTTATGTCAAACTATGGACTTGAAAAATTTTTCAAAGAAAAAAAAATAAAGTTTATCAGAACAGATGTGGGAGATAGATATGTTAAAGAGGCTATGAAAAAAAATAGATGCAACCTAGGTGGCGAGCAATCAGGTCATATAATTCTTGGAAATTTTGCAACAACAGGCGATGGAATTCTTGTTGCTTTAGAAATACTTTATTCAATGAGCAAAGGAAAGAAAGCTAGTGAGTTACTAAACAATTTTAAACAAATACCCCAAAAACTTGTGAATATTAATGTAAAAGATAAGTTAGTTATAAATTCATTGAAATGTAAAAATTCCATTATTAATGCAAAAAAACTTTTAATGAACAAGGGAAGAATTTTGGTAAGAGCCTCGGGTACAGAGCCTAAAATAAGAATTATGTGTGAGTCTAATGATAAAAAGTTAATGATGAAATGTATTAATCTTGTAAAACGATCTATAAATTAAATTGAAAATTAAATCTAAAGTATTGATTATTGCCGGCTCAGATTCATCTGGAGGTGCTGGCATACAGGCAGATATAAAAACAGTAAGTTCTTTGGGATCTTACGCTATGACTGCCGTAACTGCGGTAACAGTTCAAAATACCACTGGAGTTGAGTCAATATTTAATGTTTCTCCCACGGCTATTTCTAAACAGATTGAATTTAGTTCAAAAGATATAAGACCGGATACAATAAAAATTGGAATGTTAGCAAATACAAAAGTCATAAATGCGGTTTTAAAATCTATATTAAAAATAAAAGTAAATAAAATTATATTAGATCCAGTTATGGTTGCCAAAGGAGGAGAAAGGCTAATCAACAAAAATGCAATAAATATTTTAAAAAAAAAACTTATGAAAAAAGCAACTCTAATCACACCAAACATTCCTGAAGCAGAGATTTTGGCAAATCACCAAATAAATTCTAAAGAGGATATGATTATTGCTGGAAAAAAGTTACTAAAAATTGGAGCTAAGAATGTTTTGATTAAAGGTGGGCATCTTAAATCCAAAATTACTTACGATATTCTTTTAGAGAAAAATAAAACTATTATTTTTAAAAATAGAAAAATAATTTCAAACCATACTCATGGAACAGGTTGTACATTATCCTCAGCAATTGCTACGTATTATTCATGTGGAAAATCATTAAAGAGATCTTGTGAAATTGCAATTAAATATGTAAACCAAGCAATTAAGTATGCACCAAAATATGGAAAAGGACATGGGCCAATTAACCATCTTAATGCAGTTAATATAAAAAAAAAATTTAGATGAAAAATGTAGTAGTAGTTGGATCGCAGTGGGGAGATGAAGGTAAAGGAAAAATAGTAGACTGGCTTTCAAGCGAAGCTGATGTAGTTATTAGATTTCAAGGTGGTCATAATGCCGGACACACTTTAGTAATTGATGGCAAAACATACAAATTAAGGCTTCTGCCCTCTGGAATAGTAAGAAAAAATAAAATATCAATAATTGGTAATGGAGTAGTAGTTAACCCATGGGCACTTTTAGAAGAAATTGAAGATATAAAAAAACAAGGTGTAGAGGTAAATGAAGAAAATTTGTATTTATCCGAGGCCGCAACCTTGATTTTACCAATACATAGCGAACTGGACTCTTTTAGAGAAGATAATACTAAAAATACAAAAATAGGGACAACTAGAAGAGGAATTGGACCTGCGTATGAAGATAAAGTGGGTAGAAGATCTATAAGATTAGTTGATTTATCTTCAGAGGAAAATTTGGATACTAAATTAACAATTCTTCTTGAACATCATAATTCTTTAAGGAGAGGTATGGGTAAAAAGGAATATGATAAGTATAAATTAAAAGAGGATCTTTTAAAAATTGCTCCAAAAATATTAAAATATAGTAAACCAATATGGAAAAAAATAGAGGAATTTAAAAAATTAAATAAAAAAATTTTATTTGAAGGTGCACAAGGAATTTTGCTTGATGTTGATCATGGAACTTATCCATTTGTTACCTCGTCTAATACAGTTGCATCTTCTGCAGCAACTGGCTCAGGATGTGGAATAAATACAATAAATTATATACTAGGAATAACTAAAGCATATACCACTAGAGTGGGAGAGGGCCCATTTCCAACAGAACTTAAAAATGACATTGGTGAAAGACTTGGGGAAAGAGGCAAAGAATTTGGAACAGTTACCAGTAGAAAAAGAAGATGCGGGTGGTTTGATGGTGTTCTTGTAAAACAGACTATTAAAACTTCTGGTATTAATGGAATAGCTTTAACTAAATTAGATGTTTTAGACGAATTTGATGAGATAAAAATTTGTGTTGAATATGATTTAAATGGAAAAAAAATAGATTATTTGCCAGCATCTTCTGAAAAACAATTTGAGGTGAAACCAATTTATAAATCATTTAAAGGCTGGAAATCTTCAACATGTGGAATAAAAGAATTTTCTGAACTACCTAAAGAAGCACAACATTATATAAATTTTATTGAAGAATTTATAGAAGCAAAAATATCGACTATTTCTACAAGTCCTGAAAGAAAAGACACAATACTTATCCTAGATCCCTTTAAATCTTAATTAGCTGGTAGTAAATTTTTAGATTTTGCTGAATTTAACATATGCTTTTGTAATTTTTCAAAAGCTTTATTTTCAATTTGTCTTATTCTTTCTCTGCTTATTTTAAATTTTTTACTTAATTCTTCCAAAGTACTTGGGTTATCTGTTAATCTTCTAGAATATAAAATTTCTTTTTCACGATCATTTAAAATTTTTATTGAGTCAGATAATAAATCTTTTCTTTGCTCCATCTCTTCTTGTTGAGCAATCTTAAGCTCTTGATCCATGCTTTGATCTACTACCCAGTCTTGCCATTGATCGCCATCTTCACCAATAGGTGCGTTTAGTGAATGTTCTTTACCTGCCATTCTTCTGTTCATTGATACTACTTCAGCCTCACTAACATCAAGTCTTTCTGCAATATTTTTTACATCTTCATTTCGTAAGTCACCCTCTGTATCAGGAGCAATTTGGCTTTTAATTTTTTTTAAATTGAAAAATAATTTCTTTTGGGCAGTTGTTGTGCCTATTTTAACTAAACTCCAAGAACGTAATATATATTCTTGGATCGCAGCTTTAATCCACCACATAGCATATGTTGCCAATCTAAAACCTTTATCTGGTTCAAATTTTTTGACCGCTTGCATCAATCCTACGTTTCCCTCTGATATCATTTCATTAAGTGGCAAGCCGTAACCTTTATATCCCATTGCAATTTTAGCAACTAATCGTAAGTGGCTAGTAACAAGTTTTTCTGCTGATTTTACATTTCCGGTATTCTTCCAGTTTTTGGCTAACATATATTCTTCCTCCGCATCGAGCATAGGAAACTTTTTTATTTGAGCAAGATATGCTCCTAATCCACCTTCATTGGCAAGGATCGGTAAATTGTATGTTTTAGCACTATTCATAATTATTATAGTTTATTTAATAAACATTTTTTTTTTTACAACATCAAATTAGTGAGATTTTTCGAGCACATTAATTAATTTATTTAAATCATCTGGTAAATTTGATTCAAAAAAAAGCTTTTTTCCAGTTTTTGGGTGTTTAAATCCCAAAACCTTAGCATGTAAAAATTGCCTATCTAATTTTATTATTTTTTTATTTAATTCATCACCAACACTTTTTAACTTTTTATATTTTTTTTTGTATTTTTTATCGCCAACAATCTGATTGCCTTTAAAGTTCATATGCACCCTTATCTGATGTGTTCTTCCTGTTTTTAGTTTACACTCTATTAAGCTTAGTGTAGGACAGTTTTTCCCTTCAAAAACTTTTAACGTTTTATATTTTGTTATTGCATTTTTCCCTTTTACAAAACTAACATCCATTAATTGTCTATTTCTTGGGCTTCTAGTTATTAATGTTTCAATAATTCCAGTTTGTGGTCTTAATTTACCCCATACCAAAGCGTTATAGACTCTTTCAATTGAATGATCACTGAATTGTTTTGAAATTTTTTCATGACTAAAATTATTTTTTGCCACTACCACTAGACCAGATGTATCTTTATCAATTCTATGAATTATTCCAGGTCTTAGCTCATCTCCAATACTTGATAATTTAATTTTATCATAATTCATCAAAGCATTTACAACTGTATTGTCGTAATTGCCTGGTCCTGGATGCATTGATATTCCAGCTGGTTTGTTTATAACAATTAAATCATCATCTTGATAAATAATGTCTAACGCAAAATTAAAAGGTTTTAATGAAGTTTGCTTTGGCTCAGGGACTTCTAAAGTAATCTTGTCTCCCAGCCTTATATTTTTAGAGGGCAATTCATTAATTTTTCCATTAATTTTAAGTTTTTTATCTAAAATTAAATTCTTGATTCTATTTCTACTAAGTTCAGTACATTTATCAAAAATGAATGCATCAATCCTTTTTTTATCTGAATTTTGCTTAACAATTAAATTAATGATATTTTTCATATATTATAATACTAATACATAATGCGCTCGTAGCTCAACTGGATAGAGCGCCAGATTTCGGCTCTGGAGGTTCAGG
>MDSW01001239.1_pt1 | contig 12298 bp, 10 predicted proteins | sample 811171 | NCBI WGS metagenome assembly MDSW01 (sample SAMN05326641, study PRJNA326480) | marine metagenome | isolation source: seawater | place: Atlantic Ocean: North West | collected 2012
AATGGTGCGCCCGCAAGGAGTCGAACCCTGAACCTCCAGAGCCGAAATCTGGCGCTCTATCCAGTTGAGCTACGGACGCATATAGTATTAATATTATAAAATATGAAAAATATCATTAGTTTAATAGTAAAAGATAAAGATAAAAATTTAAGAATAGACTCCTTTTTATCTAAAAAAAAAGAACTAAGCAGAACTAGAATTAAAAATTTAATTTTATTAAAAAACCTTAAAATAAATAATAAAATTATAATCAACCCATCAAAAAAAATAAACGAAGGTGATAAAATAATCTTTGAGATACCAGACCCAAAAAAAGCATCTTTAAAACCTTACAGCTATAAGTTAAATATTGTACATGAGGATGAAGATTTAATTGTGATTGATAAATCTTCAGGTATACCTATGCATCCAGGTGCAGGTAATTATGACAATACCTTAGTAAATGCTTTAATAAACTATGACGGAAAAAAGTTATCAAGTATAGGTGATGAAAATAGACCTGGAATAGTACATAGAATTGACAAAGATACCTCTGGCCTAGTTTTAATTGCAAAAAATAACATGTGTCATGAACATTTATCTAAGCAATTTTCTAATCATACTATTATAAGAATTTATCAAGCTTTAATATGGGGCAAGTTAAGACCTCAAAATGGAAAAATAGAAACATTAATTACAAGAAGTTCTAAAAATAGACAAATGATGGAGGTAGGAATTAAAAAAGGTAAAAAAGCTATCACAAACTATAAGACAATAGAAGTTTTTGAAAATAATAAGACTCCAACATTTAGTTTAGTAGAATGTATTCTTGAAACCGGAAGAACTCATCAAATTAGAGTACATATGAGCTACAAAGGAAATAATATACTAGGTGATAAAAAATATAAAAAAAAATATAAAAAACTAAAAGGTATAGATTTTAATTTAGAGAGGGCTATTTTAAATCTAAATAGACAATTTTTACATGCTAAAACTATTGGATTTGAACACCCTAGATCCGGTAAAAACTTAATATATTCATCAAAATTACCTCAGGAATTAGAAAATATTTTAAAAAAGCTAAGAAATACAAGCAAATAAAAATATTGTAAAATTTTTATTCTTTATTAAATAAATACCTCCAATGAATACAACAACTTATAATTTACCAACTTTATCTAACGAAGGAGGCTTGTCTTTATATTTGGCCCAAATAAAAAAATTTCCTATGTTAGATGCAGAAGAAGAATACATGTTAGCTAAAAACTGGCAAACAACTGGAAATGTAAAATCTGCCGAAAAACTTGTTACAAGTCATTTAAGATTAGTAGCCAAAATAGCTATGGGTTATAAAGGATATGGCCTTCCTCTAAATGAAATGATTTCAGAAGGTAATGTAGGATTAATGCAAGCTGTAAAAAAATTTGAACCTGAAAAAGGTTTTAGGTTAGCCACTTATGCTATGTGGTGGATTAAAGCTTCTATTCAAGAATATATACTAAGATCTTGGAGCCTAGTAAAAATTGGGACAACTACTGCTCAAAAAAAATTATTTTTTAATTTAAAAAAACTTAAAAATCAAATTGCACCAAGATCAGAAGGTGATTTGAAGGACGAGCATGTAAAAGATATTGCCAACAGACTTAATGTTAGCGAAGAAGAAGTTGTTTCCATGAACAGAAGACTTGCTGGAAAAGAACAATCATTAAATGCCCCTATAGGAGAGGATGGCGATGAATGGCAAGATTGGGTAGTTGATAAAGAAATGGATCACGAACTAAAATTTGCTCAAAATGAAGAAATGGAACAAAGAAAAGATTTATTAACAGACTCGATTAAAATCTTAAATGATAGAGAGAAAAAGATATTATATTCAAGAAGATTAACTGATAATCCAATTACCCTTGATGAATTAAGCAAAAAATTTAAGATTAGTAGAGAAAGAATAAGACAAATAGAAAATAAAGCTTTTGAAAAATTACAAAAACATATGCTAAATTCAGCAAAATCAAAAAATTTGCTTCCAGCAAATTAATTTTTAAAAGGATCTTCAACTAATATTGTATCATTTCTTTCTGGACTAGTTGATATGCTTGAAATTTTTGATTCTATAAATTTTTCTAAATCTTTAATATAAATTTTTGCGTTTTCTGGTAGGTCGTTAAAATTTTTTATTCCTGCTGTTGATGTTTTCCAACCTTTATAAGTTTTATATATTGGTATTACTTTAACTTGTTCGTCAAAAGATGCAGGCAAATAATCAATTTTTTTTCCGTCTATTTCATATGCCACACACATTTTTATTTCTTCTAATTTATCTAAAACATCAAGTTTGGTTAAAGCAATTCCGTTAATTCCAGATATTTTGATTGTTTGTCTTACTAAAACACCATCAAACCATCCACATCTTCTTTTTCTACTCGTTACTGTTCCAAATTCTTTTCCTGTTTTTCCTAAAAATTCACCAATATCATCTTTTAATTCTGTTGGGAAAGGTCCTTCTCCAACTCTAGTTGTGTATGCTTTAGTTATACCTAAAACATAATTTATTGAATTTGGTCCACAGCCTGTTCCGGTTGCGGCAGATGAGGCAACGGTATTTGAAGAAGTTACAAATGGATATGTTCCATGATCAACATCTAATAATATTCCTTGCGCACCTTCAAATAAAATTTTTTTTTTATATTTTTTGAATTCTTCAATTTTTTTCCATACAGGTTGAGAAAATTTGAGTATTTTTGGTGCGATTTTTAGCAGTTCTTTCTTTAAATTTTCTTTTTCAAAAATATTTTTTCCTAAACCTTTTCTAATTGTATTGTGATGGACTAAAACATTGTCTAATCTCTTATCAAGGTTTTTCTCTGAAGCTAAATCTATAACTCTTATTGATCTTCTTCCAACTTTATCTTCGTACGCTGGTCCAATACCTCTTCTGGTAGTTCCAATTTTTGAATCCCCAGCTATGTCTTCGCGTATTTCGTCCATCTCTGCATGAAAGGGTAAAATTAAAGTTGCCGCCTCAGATATCATTAAATTATTTTCGTTAACCTCAACTCCTTTTGACTTTATCTCATCTATTTCTTCAAGAAGAGCCCAGGGATTAATCACTACTCCATTTCCTATTACAGAAATTTTATTTTTTCTAACAATTCCTGAAGGTAATAGTCTTAGCTTATATGTAATTCCATCAATGACTAATGTATGTCCGGCATTGTGTCCTCCTTGAAATCTAATAACAACATCAGCTTCACTAGAGAGCCAATCTACTATCTTTCCTTTTCCTTCGTCTCCCCACTGAGATCCTACTACTACAACATTTGTCATCTAAGTTTTTTTTTTATAATAAATGTATTTAAATGGTTAATTGGTCCATGACCATTACCAAAGTTTGGTCCTGAACGTATAGCATGGTTAACATAGTTAATTGCCATTTCACAAGATTTCTTTAAGGTTTTTCCACATGAATAAAATGTAGCAATTGCACTTGATAACGTGCATCCAGTTCCATGTGTATTTTTAGTATTAATTTTTTTGCTATTAAATTCGACTATTTCATTTTTATTCACAAAGATATCTGTTAAAAATTTGGATGACATATGCCCTCCTTTTATAAGGATATTTTTGGCACCAAGATTTAATAATTTATTTGCAGCAAATATCATATCTTCTTTAGATAATATTTTTGTATTTGTTAGTATTTCAGCTTCTGGAATATTTGGAGTAATTAATGAAACATTTCTTATTAATTTATTTTTTAATATCATTATTGATTTTTCATCAATTAGTTTAGCACCACCTTTTGCAACCATAACTGGATCTAAAATTATTTTTTTAATTTTAATTTTTTTTAAAGACTTTATTACTGAATTAATTACTGGTGGAGAATGAAGCATTCCGATTTTAACTGTATCTGGCTTTATATCTTTACTAGTAAATTCAATTTGTCTTGATATCTCTTTTCCAGGAATGGAAATTATAGATAAAACTCCAGTTGTATTTTGCGATGTAACAGCCGTAATTGCTGTCATAGCATAAGATCCTAGAGAAGTTACAGTTTTAATATCAGCTTGTATTCCAGCTCCTCCAGAGGAGTCTGAGCCAGCAATAATCAAAATTTTAGATTTTATTTTCAAATTAGTTTATTGATTTTTTTACAATACTTACACATTTGGCAAGTATTTTCTTATTTTCACTTTCCGCCATTATTCTTATCTTTGGTTCTGTACCTGATTTTCTAACCAACATTCTACCTTTTCCTCGAATTAAATTTTTAGCTATTTTTATTGCTTTTCTACATTCATTACTGTCAATTATCGATTTATTTTTTACTTCAATATTTTCTAACAATTGAGGAGTTGGTTTAAAATTTCTGAATAACTCACTAGCTTTTTTTCCTTTTCTCATTGAAAATAATATTTCTAAAGCAACTAATAGTCCATCTCCCGTAGTAGCAAATTTACCAAGTATTATGTGTCCAGATTGCTCTCCACCTAAATTAAATTTTTTTTTCTTCATTAATTCTTTTACATATCTATCTCCTACTGATGATCTTAAAAACTTGATTTTATTTTTAGTAAAAAATTTTTCTAAACCATAATTTGACATTGAAGTTCCAACTACGCCACCTTTCAATATCTTTTTTCTTTTCCATCTTTCTGCTAGCATTGCTATTATTTTGTCACCATCTATTATCTTTCCTTTTTCATCACATATAATAATTCTATCTGCATCTCCGTCCAAAGAAATTCCAATATGAGCTTTACTTTTTTTTGTTAGATATTTGATTTTATTTGGAAATGTTGAGCCACACTTTTCATTTATATTAAATCCATTGGGAGAAGTACCAATTTCATAAACAACAGCACCTAAGGATCTTAATAACTTTGGACCAGCTTTATATGCTGCCCCATTTGCACAGTCTATAGCAATCTTTAAACCTCTTAAATTAAATAATGAAGGAAAATTTTTTTTTAGTATATCAATATATTTTTCAGTTCCATCTTCCAATCTTTTAACTCTACCTAAAGAGTTTGGAGTCGATAGATTATTATAAATTTTTGCATCAATGAGTCTTTCAATTTTTTTTTCTATTTTATCAGACAGTTTTAAGCCGTCTGGACCAAACAACTTCAAACCGTTATCATAATAAGGATTATGTGATGCGGTTATCATTATACCCATATTTGCTTTCATCTTCTTTGTAAGCATAGCTAATCCATTTGTGGGCAATGGTCCAAATGTAAAAACATGCATACCAGCAGAAGCAAGACCTGAAACTAATGCAGGCTCTAAGGTATAACCTGATAATCTTGTATCTTTAGCTATAATAGCTATTTGTTTATTTTTTTTTAAATTTTTGAAATATGTACCAGCGGCTAATCCAAACTTAAAAAACATTTCTCCATTAATTTTTTCTAGATTAACTCTTCCTCTAATTCCATCTGTACCAAAATATTTTTTACTCATTAAACAAATATTAATTTTTTAAATACCTTTATTGCTTGCTTTACCTCTTTAACATCATGAACTCTTAAAATTTGAACACCTTGCAGCATTGAATATAAATTTGAAGATATTGTTCCTCCGACTCTTTCTTTGCTATCATTACAACCAGACAAATCTTTTATAAATCTTTTTCTTGATAATCCTAACATTATTGGAAAACCTAAGCTGTGAAAAATAGAAATTTGACTTATTAGAGTAATATTATGTTTCAAATTTTTACCAAATCCAATTCCTGGGTCTAATATTATATTGTTATGATTAATTCCTTTTGATCGAATTAATTTCAATTTTTTTTCAAAAAAGTCATAAATGTCTAATAAAACATTATCGTATTTTGGATTAATTTGCATTGTCTTTGGGTTTCCTTTTGAATGATGAATTATAAATGGTTTTTTATATTTTTTTAAAAAATCTATAGTTTCATTATCATATTCAAATCCTGAAACATCATTTATTATATTAATTTTATATTGCAAACTTTTTTCCATAATTATGCTTTTTCTAGTATCTAGAGATATAAAAGATTTTTTTTTATTTAGAAAAATAAGATTTGATTTTATTCTTTTCCATTCTTTTTTGTGATCTACATCTATTGCACCTGGTCTAGTTGACTCTCCACCTATATCAATTATATCGACTCCATCTTTTATCATCTCTAAGACATGATTTTTTGCAGTATTATTTTTTAAAAATTTACCACCGTCAGAAAAGCTATCTGGCGTAATATTTAATATACCCATTAACAACGGTATATTATTAAATTTTAAATTAGAAAATTTTTTTTTCTTAGTGATGTTTTTTAAATCACTATTTACTTTTTTTTTTAAATTTTTTGAGAGATTTTTTATTTTTTTTATATTTATAATTTTTTTTGTTTTTCTATTAATTATTTCTATACTATCAAATGAAATTAGCTTATTTCCATTAAGTGGAATTGATAATTTTTTTTTTATTCTAAGTTTTGATTCTGATCCGTAATAAAAATTACACGCTCTTGTGTAATATTTTTTCATTAAGAGTTAATGAACTATTTTTGGTTTTAAACCTATTGAGCTTAATGCCGATCCTTGGTCAGCATCGTCTGCTTCGATATCTTCTTTATTTTTAGGATAAACATTTTTATTTATTAAATCTTCAATTTCACTTCCAGTTAAAGTTTCATAAGTTAACAAAGCTTTAGCTAATTTATGTAAATCCTCAATTTTTTCGTTTAATACTTTTTTTGCTCTTTCATAACCTTTTTCAACAAATTTTTTAATTTCAGCATCAACTTTTTTTGCTGTTTCTTCAGACATATTTTGTTGTCTTGCAACTGAGCGTCCCAAAAATACCTCTTCTTCATTTTCGCCATATGCAATTGGGCCTAATTCTTTACTAAGTCCAGCTCTCATAACCATTGCTCTTGCTCTTTTAGTGGCTTGTTCTATATCACTTGATGCTCCAGTAGTTACTTTATCGTCTCCAAATATTAATTCCTCAGCAACTCTTCCGCCCATTGCAATTGCCATTTGTGCATGAAGTTGTTCCCTAGTTTGAGAAACTTCATCTTTTTCTGGTAATTGCATCACCATACCTAAGGCTCTTCCTCTTGGAATTATTGTTGCTTTATGTATTGGGTAAGCAGCTTTTTCATTTATGGTAACTATTGCGTGACCTGCTTCGTGATAAGCTGTTAATTTTTTTTCTTCTTCGGTCATCACCATAGATCTTCTTTCTGCACCCATCATTACTTTATCTTTGGCTTCTTCGAATTCATTAAAAGTAACTATTCTTTTATTTTTTCTTGCTGCTAATAATGCAGCTTCATTTACTAAATTTGCAAGATCCGCTCCTGAAAATCCTGGAGTTCCTCTTGCCACTGTTCTTAAATTAATATCTGGAGTCATTGATATTTTTTTAGCGTGAACTTTTAATATTTTTTCTCTACCTAATATATCTGGAAGGGAAACTACAACTTGTCTATCAAATCTTCCCGGTCTTAATAACGCTGGATCTAAAACATCAGGTCTGTTTGTTGCTGCAATTATTATTACTCCTTCATTTGTATCGAAACCGTCCATCTCCACTAATAATTGATTTAAAGTTTGCTCTCTTTCGTCATTTCCTCCACCTAGTCCTGCGCCTCTACTTCTTCCAACTGCATCTATCTCATCAATAAATATTATGCACGGAGAATGTTTTTTACCTTGCTCAAACATATCTCTTACTCTTGAAGCTCCAACTCCAACGAACATTTCAACAAAATCGGAACCTGATATAGTAAAAAATGGAACTCCAGCTTCTCCTGCAATCGCTCTGGCTAATAAAGTTTTTCCTGTTCCGGGGGGACCAACTAACAAACAGCCTCTCGGAATTTTGCCTCCAAGCCTGCTAAATTTTCTAGGGTCTTTTAAGAATTCAACAACTTCTTCAACTTCTTCTTTTGCTTCTTCTACGCCCGCAACATCATTGAATGTTACTTTTCCTTTTATCTCATTCATCATTTTCGCCTTAGATCTTCCAAAGCCCATAGCTCCGCCCTTTCCTCCTTGCATCTGTCTCATAAAAAATATCCAAACTGCAATTAATAAAAGCATAGGAAACCATGAAAGTAAAATTCCAAACAATGATGGCATTTTTTCTTCAATAGGACTTGCTGAAATACTTACTCCTTTGTCGCTAAGTTTTTGAATTAAATTTGGATCATTTGGAGCGTAGGTAGTGAATTGTTTTCCATTAGATAAAACTCCTTTTATATTCTTGCCTTGAATTTCTACTTGAACGACTCTTCCATTATCGACCTCAGATAAGAATTCTGAAAAAATAATATTATTTTTTTGACCAACAGATCCCTGCGGGTTTTTAAACATATTATAAAGTCCTATTGTTAAGACAACTATAATTGCCCACATGGCTAAATTTTTGAAATTCATATACCTATAAAGTAAGAATTATTATTAAATTAACAAGTGTCAATTTGTTCCAAAAGCAAAATATTTTCTATCTTTCTTGGGAAATAATGATTGATTTATTAAGTTTTTCAAAGCTGCAGCCTGAAAGCGTTTTTTTTTTAAAATTTTCTGAAGAATTAATATCATTTATTAAATTTAATATCTTACTTCCTCTTGTGTATTTATCTTTGTTGCCGATTTTATGAGTTAGCTCAGATAATGATCTAAAAACTATTTCTAGGGGTTGATTAAAAAAATTTTCATTTATCATAATTGATTTTTTACTATCTAAAACAATTGAATTATTTTTTATATTTTTTTTAACATAAAAATCGATTGTCTCATTGCTCTTGTGAAGATTTTTAAGTGTCATTTTAAATTTTTTTAAATCCAAACCGTTCAAATTCAGTTTATCAATCAACTTTCTTATTTTTACTCTTAAAAATTTATCATTTTCGTTTGATACATCTTTTATATAAAAATTAAATGTCTTTTTCGTAATATATAATAAATCATTTTTTGGAACATTAATCAGAGGTCTAAAAATAAATATATTTTTATCTTTTTTGATCTTAGCTTTAAGACTACTAAAAGAACTTAATCCTTTTAAACCTGAGCCTCTAAGTAATCTAATAAAAAAATTTTCATAAAGATCATTTTCATGGTGTGCAGTTAAAATTAATTTAATTTTTTTTTTAAAACATTTTTTAAAAATTAAGCCATATCTATTTTCTCTAGCAATTGATTGTAAATTTGAATTTTTTTTTTTTCTATTCCATGTTAAAATTTCACAATTAATTCCATAGTATTTAAGAAATTTTTTTGTTAATTTGGCCTCTTTGGTAGAATCATCTCTAAGTCTATGATCAACAATAAAATAAAAAAACTTACAATTTTTTTCAATAGAATAGCATTTAGTTAAAAAAGCTAACGCCATACTGTCTGATCCTCCTGAAATGGCAGCTACCATATTTTTTGTATTTTGTTTATCTAAAATTTTTTTAAATTTAGAATATATTTTTAGAATTTTAGTACTTTTTAAATTTTTTAAATAAAAATTATGAATTTTCTTTTTTGCACTCAAGTTTTTTTTCTTCATATTTTGCTTTTTGAAGTACTGATTGAGTTGCATCTGGATACTGTTGTTTGACGCCCGCAATCATTAAACATCCTTGGTCTTTCTCTCCTATCTGAACTAATGATACTCCAAGTTTTAATAAATTTATAGGAGCCTTTTCGCTTTTTGGATATTTTTGATAGCCTTCTAAATAAGCTGATGCCGCGTCTGTATATAATTGTCTAATTCTGAAAGTTTCAGCATACCAATATTGAGCATTACCAGATAAATTATCCTCTGGATTTCTCAATACAAATTCTCTAAATGCTCTTTCTGCCATATTGTAATCTCCAACTTTTAAAAAACTTGTTGCAAATTGATATTGTTCCTCAGGAGTGCCTTCTGGTAATATTTTTTCTTCAGACTGAAAAACTTCTTGAATTATTGCTTTAGTTGTTTCTACAGATTTTACAACTTGGTTTTCACTGTTATCGGTCATATCCTTATATGATATTTCTCCAAGATTTTGAGGTTGAGATGTTCCCGGTAAAATTTTTTCCTTTTCTGGCTTAGACTCTGAAAGCGAAGTTAAAGATTTATCCTCATTATTAATTGGCGATTTATTCTCCAGTTGTTGGAATCTTAGCTGATTGTCTGCTTGAACTTTTGTAAGTCTTGAAGATAATTTATCTAATTTAAAATTTATTTCTTCAAATTTATTTGTTAATTCTTGAAATTGTTTCTCAATTTCACCAATTTTAAGTAGATGCTTTGTTAGTGCATGTTCTTCCTCTTTAGTTACTGTTTTTTGTGGATCAGAACTATTTGTAGATGCACTAAACGACTCTGAATATACTGCTCTTTCCAATGTTCTTAGATCTTTTTGAATGCCCTCTAAGATCTCTCGAACTTCTTCTGCTTTTAGGCATGTTTGAACTATAAAAAAAAATAAGGAAAAAATAAAAAAAACAAAAACTTTCCTTACACGAAAATACATTTAATTATTACTAATTAAAATAATGGCAAAAACAAGACCTTGTCTTTTTTTATTTAAGACAAGGCCTTATCAAATTTTTAATAATTAATTTGCTTTTACAGTAACAGATCTTCTATTTTTAGACCAAGATAATGGATTTGAACCAGAGTCTACTGGTTTTTCTTTTCCATAACTTATAACTTGAATTCTGTCAGAAGAAACTCCATAGGTCATTAAGTAATCTTTTGCAGCATTAGCTCTTCTTTCCCCTAAAGCTAAGTTATATTCTCTAGTGCCTCTTTCATCGGCATGTCCTTCGACTACAACTGTTACACTTGGATTCTGTCTTAACCAAGTAGCTTGTTTTCTTAAAGTATCTCTCGATCTTGTTGTTAATATTGATTCATTTGTTGCGAAGAAAACTCTATCCGGAACTCCACTAGCCAATTCTCCAACTGAATCTGATCCAATGTAAACATCACCTTGCATTAGCGAACCTAGACTTTTAACTGGTTCTGATTTTTCTTGAGCAGCTTGAGTAGTTGAAGTAGAGCTATCTCCTGTGGTTTTAACAGTCTTTTTAGTTGCACAAGCCGTTACAACTAATCCAAAAATTATTACCAAAATAGTGTTCTTTAAAATTTTGCTTAAATTCATTAGTGCTCCTTAAATATTAGAATATTATGAACTTTTCCATAAGTAAATAGATGTTTCAAGCATAAAAATCAACCTAATTTAAATATAATCATTAAAAAAACCATTAATTGCTCAATAAAGATGACCAGGATGGGTCTGAAGCATCTGTTTCAGTTTCAACCAACCTCTCGTTGTATCCAGTTAAATCAATTGACCACAATTTTGCGCTAAATCCTTCACCTTTTTCATTAGTCTTAGTTTCTCTGTAGAAAATGATTACCCTTCCATTAGGTGACCAGGATGGAGCTTCTTGATAAAAATTTTCAGTTAATAATCTTTCTCCTGTTCCATCAATTCTCATTACTCCAATATAAAACTTGCCTTTGTGTAATTTGGTAAATGCAATTAAATCACCTCTTGGAGACCATACAGGTGTCCCATATATTCCTTTTCCAAAAGAAATTCTTTTTACTTTTGAACCATCGCTTTTCATAACATAAATTTGTTGATAGCCGCTTCTATCTGAGTTGAATGTAATATATTTGCCATCTGGAGAATAAGAAGGGGATGTATCTATAGATGGATGATTAGTTATTCTTTCTTGAACTCTAGTTTCAAGGTTTCTTGTCCAAATGTCGGAATTACCATCTTTAGCCAAACTCATAATTATTTTTTTTCCGTCGGGAGAAAATCTAGGTGCGAATGTCATTCCTGGAAAATCACCTACAACTTCTTGGATACCTGTCTCAATATCTAACAAATAAACTCTTGGTAAGTTTTTAAAGTAAGATAAATAAGTTACCATTTGATTTGTAGGATTAAATCTTGGAGTTAAAACTAGCTCATTTCCTAAAGTTAAATATTTAGTGTTAAATCCATCTTGATCCATTATAGCAAGTTTTTTTATTCTTTGGGTCTTTGGACCTTCTTCAGCTACATAAATAATCCTAGTATCAAAATAGCCTTTTTCACCAGTTAATCTTTGATAAACTTTGTCAGTGATTATATGTCCAACTCTTCTCCAATTGCTAGGAACAGTCGTGAATGCCAAAGCCATCATTTCTTTTGCTGCCAAAACATCCCATAGTCTAAATTCTACTTTTAATTTTTCTTTCTGTATTGAAACTTTTCCAGTAATTAAAGCTTGAGCCTTAATTAATGCCCAATCTTCAAATCTTGGTTTTAAATGAGCAATGTCAGGTTTTTGCAAAAAAG
>MDSW01177129.1_pt1 | contig 12298 bp, 10 predicted proteins | sample 811171 | NCBI WGS metagenome assembly MDSW01 (sample SAMN05326641, study PRJNA326480) | marine metagenome | isolation source: seawater | place: Atlantic Ocean: North West | collected 2012
GTTGGGCATCTCCATCAGATTTTTTAAATAAATTACCAAAATATGAAAAAGCAAAAAAGTGGAAGGAGACAGGTGTTGCATACATCTATAATGGGCGTACAAAACAGAATATGCCTTTGTATTATCAGTTTTATCAGAACTGTTTAGCTAATAAACTTAGATTAAATATTGGGGATGCACTCAGCATTATGAGAGTGCCGCATTTACATGTGCATGGTGATGCTGACCCAACAGTTCTAATCGATGAAGCGTATAAGATTAAAGATTTTAATTCAAATACTCAGTTGTATGTTATTCATGAGGCTGACCATGTTTTTGGTGGGTCTCATCCTTTTCAGCTGAAAGATCTCCCAAGAGATCTAAATGAGGCCATAGATACTACAATAGATTTTTTAAAAGGATAATGAGGCATTTGTATTTTCATTTTTATCTGCAAAGTCATTATTTAGATATTTGAAATATCCGCTAATTGCAATCATAGCTGCATTATCAGTACAATATTCAAACTTTGGGATATAAAGGTTATACTTTTTTTTTTTTGCTAGATCTTGCAGTTCATTTCTAAGGTATGAATTAGCAGATACTCCTCCTGCAATAGCTATTTCTTTAATACCTGTCTTTTTTATAGCTTTCTCTAGTTTTTCTATTAAGATGGTAATTATACTATGTTGAATAGATGCGCATAGATCTTTTAAGTTCTCTTCAATAAATTTAGGGTTTACTTGTGTATTATTCTGTATTTTATAAAGTATGGAAGTTTTGAGTCCACTAAAGCTAAAATCTAGCCCTTTTACCTTTGGCTTTCCAAATGTAAAAGAATGGATATTTCCTTCTTTTGCATATTTATCAATTAATGGTCCTCCAGGGTATGTTAGTCCTAAAATTTTAGCTGATTTATCAAAAGCTTCTCCAGCTGCATCATCAATAGTTGTGCCTAAAACTTTCATATTGTTAAAGTTCTTAACTTGAACTAATTGTGTGTGACCTCCTGAAACTGTTAGACATAAGAAAGGAAATTTTGGTATTGGTTTTTTATCTTCAATAAAGTGAGAAAGGATATGAGCTTGCATGTGATCTACTGCTATTAATGGAATATTCATTCCTAATGCAAATGATTTTGCAAATGAACTCCCTACTAGTAGGGAGCCTAATAATCCTGGACCTTTAGTAAAAGCAACTGCGGTTATATCTTCTTTCTTAATATTTGCTTTCTGGATTGCTCTATCAACTACAGGTATAATATTTTGTTGATGTGCTCTAGATGCTAACTCTGGAACGACACCCCCATAGAGTGCATGAATCTCTTGATTTGCTATCTCGTTAGATAGAATCTCTTTTCCTTTTAAAATAGCAGCAGAAGTATCATCACAAGAGGACTCAATTCCTAATATAACAGGTTCCTTACTCATCAAGATTTTTTAGTGAGTGTCCCATTTTATCTCTTTTGGTTCTAAGATATAGTTTATTATGTTTGTTTGATCTGATCTCAATAGGAACAGATAATACAATTTCAATCCCATATCCAATAAGTCCAACTCTCTTTTTTGGGTTATTGCTTAGTAGTTTAACTTTTGTTATATTCATTGCTCTGATTATTTGAGCTCCTATTCCATAGTCTCTATCATCAGGGTTAAATCCAAGTTCAGTATTTGCTTGAACAGTATCTCTACCGTTTTCTTGTAATTTATAAGCTTTTAATTTATTTAGTAGTCCTATTCCTCTTCCTTCTTGATTCATGTACACTAAGACGCCTTTTCCTTCTTTCTCAATTTGTTTTAAAGCTTGATGTAATTGAGGGCCGCAATCACATCTGCAACTACCGAATATATCTCCGGTAAGACAAGAGGAATGAACTCTTACAAGCACTTCCTCATCCTCGTTCCATACCCCTTTATATATTGCTAAGTGTACTTTCCCATTAGTAGTTTGTTTAAAAGCTTTCATCTTAAAATCTCCGAAATCTGTAGGTAGCTTTACAGAGACTTCTTCATTAATTAGTGATTCATTCTTTATGCGGTATTCTATCAGGTCTTTTATTGTAATAAATTTCAGGTTAAATCTTTTAGCGATTTTAAATAACTCTCCTGTTCTAGCCATTGTACCATCCTCATTTAGTATTTCAACAATAACGCCTGCAGGATATAATCCTGAGAGTCTAGCTAAGTCAATAGCTGCCTCGGTATGTCCTGCTCTCCTTAGCACTCCTCCATCTCTTGCTTTTAAAGGGAAAATATGTCCTGGTCTTCCTAGTTCTTCTGGTTTTGTATTGGGGTCAACTAATGCTTTTATTGTTTTTGCTCTATCTTGTGCCGAAATACCAGTTGTACAACCATTTCCAATTAGATCAACCGAGATAGTGAAAGGAGTTTCAAATGCAGCAGAGTTTTTTCCGGTCATAAGATCAAGTCCTAGTTCTTCACATCTATTTTCTAGTAAAGGAGTGCAGATTAATCCTCTTCCATGTGTAGCCATGAAGTTTATCATCTTAGCATCAGCCATTTCGGCAGCTGCTACAAAATCGCCTTCATTTTCTCTATTCTCATCATCAATTACTATTATTACTTTTCCTGCTTTAATATCAGCAATAGCCTCCTTTATGGTATTAAATTTCATATTTATTTTTTATTGAAACAAAAGTAATATAATTTACATTAGTGTATCTTTTTTCTAAAGTAATTAAATAGTATATTTATTCTTGTAAGATCAATAATCTTTGCATCGTTTTTTGCTTTATAGATTAGAAATATTGCGATAGGCAGAAAAACAACATTAGCTAGCCACATCCCTTCATAAGGACTTACACTTAATTCTCTAGCTGATTTTTCTCCAATCATATTTAGTACATAATAAAACATAAAAAATAAAACAGAGATTAGTACTGGTATACCAAATCCTCCTTTCCTTATAATTGCACCAAGAGGAGCGCCAATTAGAAACAAGAGTAAACATGCACATGCTAGACTAATTTTCCTGTGCCACTCGATTTTATGCTTTGTGATTATTATTTCTTGATATTCTATATTCTCTCTATTTGACCTTATTACTGATTCAAGATTTCTTATATTATTTATAGCAATGTCGTACTGTTGTATCGTTTTATTCTTTGATTGGGTATAGCTAGAGCTATCTTTAAAGACTGATTTGTTCTTATATTTCTGTATAATATTAGTTTTAAATAGATTCCGTTTCTCTTCATATTTTAATTGTAAGGAATCAATAGCGCTAGTTAATTGTTTGTTGTTTAGCATAGCATAATGTCCTTTGTATAGTTTCTCGCTATTTTTAATCGTATTAAAGCTTGATAGATCAAACCTAATAAGATTTTCCTTAAAGTGTGTGATGCGGAAAGGCTTATCTTTAGGTCTCTTTTTTTCTGGTATATCCATGTAAGAATGTCCGTTGTAGAGTATTAGTTCTAAGAATTCTTCATCAGCAGTAAGTTGCATTTTACCGCTCTCAGCGATGACTACCTTATTATTGCCATTTCCAGATGTATGGTCGTAGATGATAATGTCTTCTAGAATATTCTTTTCCGTATTCTTTTCATTTACTTTAATACTAAATCCTTCAATATCTTTGTAGAAAATACCTTCTTTAATATTTAGAGCTGGCTTCTTTTTTTGAATATCATATATCATAGCTCCATTTTTTAGATTAGCAATAGGCATAATATAATTTGAGAATAAGAATGATCCGTAGCTAATAATTAGAACAAGAAGAACAAGTGGTAATAATAGTTTGTAAAGTGATATCCCTGCAGATTTCAGCGCTACAAGTTCATATTGTTCGCCAAGCTTCCCAAATACCATAACAGAAGAAAGAAGCATTGCAATTGGTAGTGCTGCAGGTACAAATCTTGCAGATGCATAGAATAATAGTTCGCTAATTTGAGTTAATTCTAATCCTTTACCTACTAAATCATCAATATACTTCCATAGAAACTGCATTAGTAATAAAAATACGGTGATAAAGAAGGTCGTAATAAATGGAGCTAAGAATGATTTTATTAGAAAAAGATGTAGTCGTTTCATAATTAGCAAATGTAGGATTATTTGAATTGATACTATTTAGCTTCAAAAATAAATTTGTAAAATTTGTTAAATACTATAATAGAATTAGTGAAAACAATATATTTGCAACTTTAAATTTGGCGTGGTAGCTCAGTTGGTTAGAGCGCAGGATTCATAACCCTGAGGTCGGCAGTTCAAATCTGCCTCACGCTACTAGATGTATTAGATTCTTATTTTGGGTCTTCTTAAGAATCTTATTTACTACCTTTGTCTTGTGAAGAAGCTATTATATTTATTTTTTCTATCACCAGCATGCTTGTTTGGACAACAAACTATTAATGATAGTATATATTGTAATGGGATTTACAGGCATTTCATTACTTATATTCCTTCAATATATCAACCATCTGAACCTATTCCCTTGGTTTTTAATTTACATGGTAGAAGCTCAACTGCATGGCAGCAAATGTGGTATGGAGATTTTAGAGACATAGCGGACACAGCAAACTTTATTTTAGTGCATCCCCAGGGGCTACTAGATAATACAGGAGTTACACATTGGAATTTAGGACAGTCTACTGTAGATGATATTGGATTTTTAAACTTATTATATTCTTATATAGTATCAAATTACAATATCAATTTAGATCAAGTATACTCAACAGGAATGTCAAATGGAGGCTATATGAGTTATTATTTAGCGTGTAATATGAGTGATAAGATTGCCGCGATCGCATCTGTAACTGGTGCAATGGGTTCATTCACTCAACTAAATTGTAACCCTACCCATCCAACGCCTGTAATGGAGATTCATGGAACAGCTGATTTTACTGTACCTTTTAATGATATTGTTAATGGGATAGAATACTGGCGAGATTATAATAATTGTAATTTAACAGCAGACACAACATTGATGCCAGATTTAATGTTAGGAGATTTAAGTACAGTTAAACATATAGTATACAATAATGGAGATAATGGTGTGACTACTGAATTGTTTAAAGTTATAAATGGAGGGCATACGTGGCCAGGTAGTAATATCTCAGTTGGTGTAACTAATTATGATATTAATGCATCTGTAGAAATATGGAAGTTCTTTTCTAGGTATAATATTAATGGCTTAATCTATCAATCTACATTAATTAGTGAGGATATTCCAAATAAAGGACTTTTGAAGGTGATAGATGTATTAGGAAGAGAAATAAAAAAGAAGGAAGGGTTATTGCCCCTTTTTTATCTTTATGATGATGGAACAGTTGAGAAAAAGATAATTCTTGAATAAATAAAAACCCACTCAAATTAGTGGGCTTTATTTTTGGTGGGCCTTACGCTCCTAAGTTCGAACTTTTTTAGTCAATTATTAGATTCTTCTCAATAGCTCTAATAAATTTTGTTTTTGCATCAGCATATTCATTTCCATCGTCCCACTCTTGTTTTGATAATTTATATTTCAGCTTTTCATATTCTTTTTTTGTGATTTCATTTGATCTCAACTCATTTCTAAAAGCTATATGTCTTTTATACCACCTACTATTAATTCCTACCAAATGAATATGAGATGTTCTTCTAGAGTTGTTTTCTAAAAAAAAGAATCTTCTATTAGGAATATCTTTTTCGTATTCTTTCACATATGTGAATCCTAAATTTATAATGGGAGTGATGTAATTATCTAAGTTATTTGAGTTTACCCCTATCAGAATATCAATAATTGGCTTTGATGCTAGGTTATTTACAGATGTACTCCCAATATGTTCAATTGATATATCACTCTCATTAATGTTATTTGTGATTTTATACTTTAGATCTTGAAAGATCTTAGCCCAGTTAGTATTATGTTTTTCTATTTTGATTTTCATTACTGAGCAAAATTAATAAAAAACCCACTCAATTGAGTGGGTTTCTTTTTGGTGGAGCTGGGGGGTATCGAACCCCCGTCCAAACAAGTAATAGAATAACTTTCTACATGTTTATCTTATTTTAGTTTTCGAAATTAGGTAGGGAAAAAGCAACCAATCCTAATTCTTAGCTTTTAAAATTTTTACTAGTATATAAAAGCAATATACTAGCTATCCTGAAGTTTATTATGCCTCATGATCTATAGGATTCAGGAATTCCTATAAAGGAGACAAAAGCTTACGTAATTATATAAATTAGGCAGCTAAAGCGTAATTATTTTCGCCGTTTAAAAAGTTGAATTTTGATATTTACGAGCTAAAATACAATGCTCGACATGCTTACTATTGAATGCACTTGCTGTCAAATCCAGTCAGCCCCATAAAATCAATGAACAATTGCAAATTTACAAAATTCTATTGCTATCTGGAGTTCATTTTTTTACTTTTGTTGTTTAAAGAATTAATAATGAAGATAGCTTTGTTAAAAGAGGAGAAGGTTCCTTTCGATAAAAGAGTAGTGTTAACTCCAGAACAATGTAGAAGAGTTAAATTAAGATATCCTAATATTGATTTGGTTGTTCAAAGAAGTGCTTTTAGATGTTTTTCTGATGATGAGTATGCCTCTAAGGGAATTCGTTTGGTAGATGATATTAGTGATTGTGATGTTCTTCTAGGTATAAAAGAGGTGTGCAAGGCATCTTTAGTTGCTGGTAAGACTTACTTCTATTTTTCACATACTATTAAGAAACAACCTTATAATAGGGAGTTACTACGCAGAATGATTCAAATGGGGATTAATATGGTTGATTATGAGGTTTTGAAAGATAAAGAAGGAAAGAGATTAATTGGATTTGGAAGATATGCTGGTATTGTAGGTGCTTATAATGGTTTTTTAACATATGGTCTGAAGTCTGGCAATTATAGTATAAAATCAGCTAATAATTGCAAAGACAGAGTAGAGATAGAGTTAGAGCTAAGAAATGTAGTTCTTAATGATGAAAAGATAATCTTTACTGGTAATGGTAGGGTAGGAAGAGGAATTATGGAGATTATGAGGAGATTGGATGTGAAACAAGTATCTGCAGATCAATTTCTGAATAAAAAGTTTTCTAGATCTGTTTTTTTGCATCTTAAGACTATGGATTATAATGAGAGAATAGATGGTTCGTTTTCAGATAAGAATGAGTTTTATAAACATCCTGAGTTATATCAATCATCATTTAATAAGTTCACGAAGAGTGCTGATATATTTATAGCAGGTCACTATTATGCTTCTGGTTCTCCATATTTGTTTACTAAAGAGGATGCAAAGTTAGATGATTTTAATCTAAAAGTTATTGCTGATATTTCATGTGATATTGATGGACCAGTCGCTTCAACGATAAGGCCTTCTACTATTGAAGATCCTATTTATGGATATAATGCAGAAACAGAAAAAGAAGTTCCTTATAAACAAGATAATGCAATTGCAGTAATGGCAGTAAGTAATCTGCCTTGCGAGTTGCCAAAGGATGCTTCTGAAGATTTTGGGAGTGAGATGCTAGAGCGAGTAATGCCCGCTCTAATTAATGGTGATAAAGAGCAGATTATTTCTAATGCAACTATTTGTAGAGATGGTGATCTCATGCCAAATTTTGAGTATTTAAGAGATTATGTGAATGGGGATTAAATAGCTTTTAAATCAGCAATAGTTTGTGTGGGGTTATCTGATTTAAAGATAAAGCTTCCTGCTACTAATACATCAGCTCCTGCATCTATTAGTTTTCGGGCATTTCCAGTACTCACTCCACCATCAATCTCTATATGAGTATTTAAGTTTTGTTCAGTTGCCATTTTCCTAAGTTTTTTAACTTTCTTATAGGTTATGTCTTCAAATCTTTGGCCACCAAATCCTGGGTTTATTGACATTAGTAATACCATGTAGCATTTAGGTAGAATATCTTCCAAGACACTTACTGGTGTTGTTAAATTTAAAACTACACCAGCTTTACATCCTGCATCTTCAATTTGAGTAAGTGTTCTATGTAAATGTATTGTTGATTCATAATGTACAGTGATAATATCTGCTCCAACTTTTGCAAATTCTTCAATATAGCGTTCGGGTTTTTCAATCATTAGATGAACATCAAGAGGTTTCTTTGCATGTTTTTTTATAGCTTGGATCACAGGCATTCCATATGATATATTTGGGACAAAATGACCATCCATTACATCAATATGAAACCAATCTGCTTGGCTTTTATTTACCATCTCGCAATCTCTTTGGAGGTTTCCAAAGTCTGCTGCTAAAATTGAAGGAGCTATCTTATGTGACATATTATAATTTTCTCACAAATATAGATAATAAAAAAGAGGGCCAAGCCCTCTTTGAATTTATCCTAAATAAGTTTTTAAAATTTTGCTTCTTGATGTTTGTTTTAATCGTCTTACAGCTTTCTCTTTGATTTGTCTTACTCTTTCTCTTGTAAGATCAAACTTCTCTCCAATTTCTTCAAGTGTCATTGCATGTCCTCCAGCTAGTCCGAAGTAGGAAGAAACAACATCTGCTTCTCTAGGTGTTAGTGTTTCAAGTGCTCTTCTAATTTCTTCCCGTAAAGATTCTAGCATTAATGAGGCATCAGGGTTTGGACTGTCTTCGGATCCCATTACATCATACAAACTACTGTCTTCTCCTTCAATTAAAGGAGCATCCATAGAGATATGCCTTCCTGTGTTTTTTAGTGATTGTTTTACCTCAGTGATTGAGAGCTCAACTAATTCAGCAATTTCCTCAGATGTTGGAGGTCTTTCAAATTTTTGTTCTAGTATAGCGTAAGCTTTATTAATCTTATTTATAGATCCAATCTTATTTAATGGAAGTCTAACGATTCTTGATTGCTCAGCTAGAGCTTGTAAAATTGATTGACGGATCCACCATACAGCATATGAAATAAATTTAAACCCTCTTGTTTCATCAAATCTTTTTGCTGCTTTAATTAGTCCAAGATTCCCTTCGTTAATAAGGTCTGGTAATGTTAGTCCTTGGTTTTGGTATTGTTTGGCTACTGAAACTACAAAACGTAAGTTAGCTTTTGTTAGTTTTTCAAGTGCTCTTTCATCTCCTGCTTTTATTTTCTGTGCTAGTTCTACTTCCTCTTCGGCTGTAATTAGATCTACTCTTCCAATCTCTTGTAAATACTTGTCAAGTGATGCGGTCTCTCTATTAGTAACCTGCTTTGTAATTTTTAATTGTCTCATCTAAGTTTCTGTTTAAATTAGAATAGGTGCTTCAGCCTTAGTTATACGTATAGTTTGATGAAAGGTTGCGTTATATTGAAAGAAATTATTTATTTTCTTTTTCTGGTTTAGGTAATAGTACTTTTCTAGATAGTTTTAGCTTTCCGCTTCTCTCATCAATTGCTATTAGTTTTACTTCAATTGTATCCCCTTCGGCTAATATATCTTCTACTTTTTCAACTCTTTCCCAAGCTAATTCAGAGACATGAACTAGTCCATCTGTGTTAGCAGAGATCCCAACAAAAGCTCCATAAGGCATAATTGATTTTACTTTTCCTTTATATATTGCTCCAATCTCTGGGACAAATGCTATAGATTTGATTTTTTCTACTGCTAAGTCAATTTTCTCTTGGTCTGTTCCTAGAATTTCAACTACACCCATGTCATCAACTTCTTCAATAGAGATATTGGTTTCTGTTGATGCTTGTAATTCTTGAATAATCTTTCCTCCAGGACCAATAATCCCGCCAATAGTTGATTTTGGAACATTTAACACAACAATTTTAGGTGTTTGAGGTTTTAATTGATTTCTTGGTTCGGAGATTGTTTCAACAATCTTATCAAGAATATGTAGCCTTCCTTCTCTTGCTTGGTTTAAAGCTTTTCCTAAGATTTCATAAGATAGGCCTTGTACTTTGATATCCATCTGACACGCAGTAATACCATCAGCGGTACCACAGATTTTAAAATCCATATCCCCTAGATGATCTTCATCCCCTAATATATCTGAGAGTACAGCATAATTATCTGGGTTTTTTTCATCAGAGATTAATCCCATTGCAATTCCAGAAACAGGTTTCTGGATTTTAACTCCAGCATCCATAAGAGCTAAAGTACCTGCGCAAACTGTCGCCATTGAGGATGATCCATTTGATTCTAGGATATCAGAAACAATCCTTACTGTATAAGGATTTTCTGTAGGGATCATCTTTTTTAATGCTCTTTGAGCTAGATTTCCATGTCCTATTTCTCTTCTACTTACACTAAATTTCATTCTAGCTTCTCCTGTAGAAAAAGGAGGAAAGTTGTAGTGTAAATAAAAATCCTCATGTCCTTGGTAGGTTACTCCATCTAAACGGTTTACATCAGTAGCTGAACCTAAAGTTACAGTTGTTAATGATTGAGTTTCTCCTCTAGTAAATACTGCTGAGCCGTGAGGGCTGTACAGATAATCTACTTCACACCAGATAGGTCTAATCTCAGTTGTTTCTCTCCCATCTAATCTTTTTCTTTCTGATAGTACTAAGTTTCTTACGGCTTCTTTTTCTACATCATGATAGTATGTGTCAATTAATTTTGAGTCATACTTTTCAACTTCTTTTTCTGATAGATTTTCTACCCATTCTGTTTTTATTGCCTTAAATCTAGTTGATCTTTCGTCTTTCCCTAAGCCTTTAGCTGCTACTTCATATGCTGAGTTGTAAGTATCTTTTTTAATTCTTTCTTTTAATTCTTCATTATGTATTTCGTGACAGTATTCTCTTTTTTTACCTGATATACCGACTTTAGCTGCTAATTCTAATTGTGCAGCACATTGTGCTTTAATAGCTTCATGTCCAATCTTAATTGCTTCTATCATTTCAGTCTCTGAGACTTCACTCATTTCTCCTTCCACCATAGCTACACTATCAGCTGATGCGCCAACCATAAGGTCAATGTCTGCATTCTCTAGTTGTTCTGATGAAGGATTTATAATGAAACTATTATTAATTCTTGCTACTCTACATTCTGAAATAGGTCCGTTAAATGGGATATCAGATAAAGCGATTGCTGATGATGCTGCAAGTGCTGCAAGAGCATCAGGTTTTACATTTGGGTCATGTGAGTTTAAAGAGATCATGATTTGTACTTCAGCATGGTAATCGCTAGGGAACATAGGTCTTAATATTCTGTCTACTAGACGCATTGTTAAGATCTCTTGATCAGTTGGTCTTGCTTCTCTTTTTAAGAAACCACCAGGAAATCTCCCGTCAGCTGAAAACTTTTCTCTATAATCTACTGTTAATGGTAAGAAGTCTACTCCTTCTTTTGCTTCAAAGCTTGATACCACTGTAGCTAGCAAATGAGTGTTTCCCATTCTTACTTCTACTGATCCGTGTGCTTGTTTTGCTAATTTTCCTGTTGAGATAGAGATTTCTCTTCCATCATCTAGTTTTATAATTTGTTTTTTTTCTTTTGTCATTTTGTTTTCTTTGTTTGTAAATTAAAAAAGGCAATAAAATTATTGCCTTTTTTATGCTTTTCTTTTTGTCTTATCTTCTGAGACCCAGGTTCTTTACTAATTCCCTGTACTTTAAAATATCTTTATTTTCTAGATAGGTTAATAGTTTTCTTCTTTTTCCTACCATTAATTGTAATGATCTTTGGGTTCCATAATCTTTTCGGTTTGCTTTTAGATGCTCAGTTAGATCAGCAATCTTTTTTGTAAATAATGCTACTTGTGAATAAACTGACCCTGAGTCTTTGTTATTATTTCCGAATTTTTTGAAAATAGATTCCTTTTCTTGTGTCTTTAGGCTCATGTATAAGTTATTTATTTTTCTTTTTTAAATTTATGGGCTGCAAAAGTAGTAAAGTTATTGAGAAAAGCCTAAATTATTAGTAATAATTTATTTTTTTATAATGCTTAATAGTTGAGCTAGTTTTTCTTTTAGATCTTTTCTTTCAATAATCATATCAATAAATCCTTTTTCCATTAAGAATTCAGCTGTTTGGAATCCATCAGGAAGATCTTTTCCAATAGTTTCTTTTACTACTTTAGGTCCTGCAAATCCAATTAGAGCATTTGGTTCTGCGATATTCATATCTCCTAACATTGAAAAGGATGCTGTAGCGCCACCAAAAGTAGGGTCAGTACACAAAGAAATATATGGTAATCCTTCTTTTGATAATTGAGCAAGTTTTGCTGATGTTTTGGCTAATTGCATTAGAGAGATTCCTGCTTCCATCATTCTAGCGCCGCCTGATTTTGAGATAATTAGTATAGGATGTTTATTTTTGCGAGCATAATCAATAGCTCTTCCAATCTTTTCTCCAACAACTGACCCTATTGAACCTCCAATAAATGTAAAATCCATACATGCAACAACTATAGTTGTATCTTTTAGCTTCCCATGA